>MDTE01118828.1_pt1 | contig 16685 bp, 17 predicted proteins | sample 811231 | NCBI WGS metagenome assembly MDTE01 (sample SAMN05326651, study PRJNA326480) | marine metagenome | isolation source: seawater | place: Indian Ocean: Red Sea | collected 2010
CATAAAATTATTTAAATCTTAGGTCTCACCAAATTATTTATAATACTTCTAATTATTCTTGTGACCAATCAGCAACTTCCATTGAGCCGCTAACAATTTCTGCTGCTGCTGCTTGTACCGCTGCCTCCATTTCAGAAGTTACCATACCATCTTCAGTAGCATAACCGACCATACCTTCAGCTAAACCAAGAATATGAATTCCTGATTCAAAAGTACCAGCGGCTGTTTTTTCAGCTTGTTCAAAAATTGTTAAGTCTAAACGCTTTAACATAGATGTAAGCATATTGCCTGGGTGCATCCAATTTTGATTTGTATCAACACCAATACCCATTATGCCTGCATCAGCTGCAGCTTGAAGAACGCCAATTCCAGTTCCACCTGCTGCTTGATAAACAACATCAGCTCCACCATCAATTTGTGCTTTAGTTAATTCAGCACCTTTTGTTGGATTGTTCCATGCTTCTGGTGTTGTACCAGTCATGTTAGCTAAAATTGTAATCCCAGGATTTACGTAAAGTGCGCCTTGCTCATAACCGCCTTGGAATTTTCTAATTAATGGAATATCCATTCCACCAACAAAACCTATAGTTCCACTTTCAGATGCCATAGCCGCAATCATTCCTACTAAAAAAGAACCTTCATGCTCTTTATAACAAGCTTGATAAATATTACTTGCTGGATCATCTACCCAGCAAACATCCACTGCAACAAAGTTTGTGTCCGGATAATCTGGAGCAACAGCTGCAACTGCATCAGCTTGGGCAAATCCCATTGCTACTATTAATGATGCGCCTCTGTCAGCAATCTTGCGCATACCTTGTTCAATTTGTGTATTATTTGAAGCTTCAAACTCAATCATTCCCCAGCCAAGTTCATTTTTGACTCTCTCAGCTGTTTTAAAAGCTAATTCGTTAAATGATTTATCAAACTTTCCACCAGAGTCATACACAACTCCTATTTTGTTTGCAAATGCGCTTGAAGAAAAGACAAGAGCAAAACAAATAAATAAAATACTAAAAATTTTCTTCATACCAAAAATCTCCTTATAATTTAAATTATAGATATTGCCTTGATAACATTCTTTATTGCAAAAAAAAATTATTTAAAAAAACAGATGGTGGATAAATTGTATAATTTAGGTCCCCATATACCTATCGCCAGCATCTCCAAGCCCCGGAACAATGAATTTGTTTTTATTCAATTTTTTATCAACGCTACAGGTGAAAATATGAAGTCCTCTTTGTTTTTTTCTTAAATTTTTTAATCCTTCAGGTGACGCTAAAAGTGAGACAAGTTTAATATTGGTAATTTTTACGCCCTTTTTCTTAACAAGGTCTATAGCAGCAGAAGACGAATTACCTGTTGCTAGCATTGGATCAAGTACGATAATTTGTTTATTTCCTACCCTTGGCAATTTGCACAAGTATTCAACTGGTTGGTAAGTTTGTTCATTTCTATATAAACCTATGTGACCTTTTTCTACATTTGGTAAAAATTTTACAAATCCTTCAATTAGGCCAAGACCAGCTCGTAAAATAGGAACTATAATTATTTTTTCGCTAATGTTGGTTCCGCTAGTTTTGGTAATTGGTGTTTGAATAGTAATTTTATTATATTTATAAAATTTCAAAACTTCGCCCGCTATTAAATAGCTTATTTCATTCATTGTTTGCCTAAATAACGAATTATTGGTTTTTTTATTTCTCAAAATCGTTAACTTATAATCTATGAATGATGATTTAATTATTGTAAGCATATTATTGAATCAAATTATATTATTTTAATATGAGAGCAATCAACTTTTTAATTTTTTTTATTTTTATCAATGGTTGTACAACAATTGAAGTAGCAGAGGTTTTTACAAAAACTTCAATAAAGGTTGTGGAGGGTGTCTCAAGCAAATCAACAGATATTATTAATAACGAAAAAAACCAAAAAGAAGAGGGTTTAACAAATTTACCTGATGCTAAAAAAGAAATTAGTAAAGAAAAAAAAATAAGCAAGGCAACTGCAAATAAACAAAGAAAAATATCTAATTTAAAGTTATTAGGCAAAAATTTAAATGATTTAACAAAAGAAATTGGGGACCCCGTGCTAATTAGAGAAGATGGTAATACCAAGACTGCAAGGTTTGACACTACTAGCTGCAGACTTTTTGTTTATTTTAATACTTCAGTTAATAATGAAATTGTAGAATACTATGAAATTAGAAATAAAAATGGAGACTTAATAGATAAAAAAGAAAACATAAATAAATGCTTCAAAGAAATAAAAAAAGTTTAACTAGTCAATTTCTAATAATAAATCTTTAGACTCAACGTTACTTCCAATTTCAATTTGAATATTTTTAATAGTTCCAGTTTTTTCAGCAGTTATAGTAGTTTCCATTTTCATTGCTTCAATAACAATTAATTTGTCGCCTTTAATTACTTTGTCTTCATCTTTAACAAAAATTTGAGAAATTTGTCCAGGCAAAGGAGAGCCAACATGATTTATATTTTTTTCATCTGCTTTAATTTTTTGAATTATCTTGGAATCAAACTTATCATCAAATACCTCAATGGTCCTCGGCTGACCATTGACTTCAAAAAAAACAGGGCGTTTACCATCTTTATTTATTTCTCCTTTTGCAAGGTATCTTACAATCAAAGATTTTCCTCTTTCTATTGATAATGAATATTCTTGGTCAGTTTTTGGTCCATAAAAAAACAATTCTGTAGGCAAAATTGATGGGTCGCTATATTTTTTTTGAAAATCTATAAAATCCAAAAAAACTTTTGGGTACATAAGGTAAGATGCAAGATATTTGTTAGATATTTTTGCTTGTATCTTATTTTCTAATTCTTTTTTTATGTTTTGAATATCTGCTTCTGGTAAAATTGCACCTGGTCTAGAAGTAATTTGTTTTGTATTGCCAAGGATTTTTTTTTGCAGGTCCTTAGGAAATCCACCAGGTGGAATACCAAGCTCACCTTTAAAAAAACTTTTTACTGACTCTGGAAAAGAAATCTCTTTTAGTGGATTTAAGATATCTTCTTCTTTAAGATCATTAGCTATCATAAATAGCGTCATATCTCCTACTACTTTAGAAGAGGGTGTTACTTTTACTATATCTCCAAACATTTGATTAACTAAAGAATATGTCTTTATTACAGATTCCCACTTATTATTTCGTATACCCATATTTCGAGCTTGTTCTTTAAGATTAGTGAATTGACCGCCAGGCATTTGATGAAGATAAACATCGGAACTGCCTCCTTTAAAATCACTTTCAAATACTGAATAATTTTTTCTTACATCTTCCCAGTATTGTGAAGCGCTCCTAATATATGATTCATTTAGTTCACACTTGTTATTATATGAATTAATTGAGGATATTACCGACCCCATTGCTGGTTGAGAGGTTAAACCACTCATAGAATCGATAGCTAAATCAACAATGTCTACATCATTCTTTATAGCTGATAAAATACTTGCTGCAGATGTACCGGAAGTATCATGCGTATGAAAATGAATTGGTAAATTAGTTACATCCCTAATTCCTTTAATTAATGTTTCAATAGCATCGGGCTTACAAAGACCGGCCATATCTTTTATTGCTATAATATGGACCCCCATTTTTTCCAATATTTTTACTAGTTCAACGTAGTATTTTAAATTGTATTTAGTTTCCTTCTTGTTATTTACGTCATTAGTATAGCAAATTGCACCCTCGCATAATTTTCCATTTTTATTTATTTCTTCGATTGCTACTTTCATGTTTTCAGGAAGATTCAAAGAATCAAAAACTCTAAAAACATCAATTCCAGAATCTGAAGATTCTTTAATAAAAAACTTAACAACATTATCGGGATAATTTTTATAACCTACGGCATTAGATCCTCTAAATAACATTTGTTTCATTAGATTGGGTGATAGCTCGCATAATTTGTGTAACCTTTCCCAAGGATCTTCTTTTAAAAATCTCAGAGCTACATCAAAAGTAGCTCCGCCCCAACACTCTATTGAAAATAATTCGGATAAATTTTCTGAGTAATACTCTGTTATATTTATAATATCTTCAGTTCTCATCCTTGTTGCTAAAAGAGACTGATGTGCGTCACGCATTGTGGTATCTGTAATTAATATATTTTTATGATTTCTAATTAATTTAGAAAATTGCATTGGTCCTTCTTTTTTTAAAAGTTCTACATAGTTTTTCTTATTAGAATCTATGTTAACTTTAGGAATAAATATTTCATTAATAGCTTCTGTATGTTTTTTATTGGGGAGTTCTTTATTTCCATTAACAATAATATTTCCAAGTAAAGAAATTAATTTTGATGCTCGATCTCTTTTTTGTTTAAAAAAATATAAAGATTTTTCACTATCAACAAAATTAGTATTATATTTACAATCAATAAATGAAGGGTGATTGACCAATGACTCTAAAAAAACTAGATTGGTTTTTACGCCCCTTATTCTAAATTCTCTAAGAGCTCTGTCCATCCTTTTTCTACAATCTTCAATATTATTTGCCCATGAAGTTACTTTAACAAGTAAAGAATCATAGTATGGCGTTACTACAGAGCCAGCTGTTGCAGTTGCTCCATCCAGTCGAATTCCAAAGCCAGAGGCCGATCTGTAAGTAACTATTTTACCATAATCAGGCATAAAATTATTAAGAGGATCTTCAGTAGTAATTCTGCACTGAATTGCGTGTCCATTCAGCTTAATATTATTTTGATCAGGCAAAGATATATCTGTTCCTATTTTGTAACCTTCAGCAATCTTAATTTGTGATTTAACTATATCAATTCCAGTTACTTCTTCAGTAACTGTATGTTCTACCTGAATTCTAGGATTAACTTCTATAAAATAAAAATTATTGTTTTTTTTATCTAATAAAAATTCTACAGTTCCAGCACCAACATAATTAACTTTTTTAGCGATTAAAATAGCAGAATCACAAATACGTTTTCTTAAATCATCGCTTAAAAAGCTAGCAGGGGCTCTTTCAATGATTTTTTGATGTCTTCGTTGTATTGAGCAATCTCTTTCAAAAAGATGAATTACATTATTATGCTTGTCACCAAGTATTTGAACTTCAATATGAGAAGCGTCTTCTAAATATTTTTCAATAAAAACCTCATCTTTTCCAAAAGCTTTTTTTGACTCTCTTTTGGAAATTTCAATTTGTTCGATAAGTTCAGATTCATTTTTAACTACTCGCATGCCTCTTCCTCCGCCGCCCCAACTGGCTTTAATTATTAGAGGATATCCAATTTTATTTGCTGAAGTTTGAAGAGAATTTATATCAAATTTATCTGGAATAATTAAAGATTCTATGATCGGTATATTAACGCTTTCAGAGATTTTTTTTGCTTCTGTTTTGTTCCCAAGTTTATTTAGTACTTCCACTGACGGTCCAATAAATTCAATATTGTTTTCTGAACAAATTTTAGCAAATTCAGGACTTTCTGACAAAAAGCCGTATCCAGGATGTATTGCATCTACTTTTGCCTTTAATGCTACTTCTATTATTGAATTAATATCTAAATAAGCTTGAATAGGTCCTTTGTTTTTTCCTATTAAATAACTCTCATCGGTTTTAAATCTATGTAGGGCAAAACGGTCTTCCTTTGAATATATAGAGACAGTTTTAATTCCTGATTCTTCTGATGCTCTGAAAATTCTAATGGCTATCTCACTCCGATTGGCTGCTAATATTTTTTTAATTTTTTTCATTTTTATTAATATAGCTACATTGTTTATAAATAACGCATTCCCCACAAAGTGGATTTTGCGATTTGCATGTATATCTTCCATGAAGAATTAGCAAGTGATGGGCACTTTTTAACCATTTTTTTGGAACAATGGATTCTAATTTTTTTTGTGTATCATCAGGTTTTTTGGTTTTAACAAGGCCTATACGATTTGAAACACGAAATACATGAGTATCAACTGCAATTCTTGGTATATTTAATATTTCATTTTGATAAACGCTAGCTGTCTTATTTCCTACACCTGGAAGAGTTGTCAGAAGTTTAAAATCACTAGGAATTTTACTGTTGTGTTTTTCAATCAAAATTTTTGATAAATTAATTATATTTTTAGCTTTCGAATTATAAAGCCCTATTGTTTTGATGTGTGATTTAAGTTTTTTTTCACCCATCTTGATCATATCTTCAGGTTTTTTTACAATCTCAAAAAGTTTTTTTGTTGCTGTATTAACAGATTTATCAGTAGCTTGAGCAGAAAGAACTACAGAAACAAGAAAGGTATAGGAATTTTTATATTTCAATTCTGTTCGAGGGTTTGAAATATTTTTTGCTAGATGATAAAAAATATTATCAATTTTATTGGTTCTCATATTTGTCCCACTCACAATACATTTTCTTAATAAATAATTAACATAATTTTTATATGTACTTAAAAATTAATTCACAGAAGGAAAAATAGAAATAATAAATTTTGTAAAAAACTAAAAAAGGTCTTTCATATTAAAAAAGCCTTTCTTTTTTTTAGAAATAAAAATTGCAGCTTCTATAGCACCAGAAACAAAAATAAATCTATTGCTTGCTTTATGAACAAGTTCTATTCTATCATTATTGCCAATGAAACTAACAGTATGCTCTCCTGCAATTTCACCACCTCTTGTAACTGAAAAACCAATTTTTCCTTTTTTTCTCTTAATGCTTCTAGAGGTTCGATCCAATATTTTAGATTTTTCAAAATTTATTTTTCTTCCTTTGGCAGCATATTCTCCAAGAGATAATGCTGTACCAGAGGGCGCGTCTATTTTATGTTTATGGTGCGTTTCTGCTATTTCAATATCATAATCTGCATCCTTTAATGTTGAGGCTGTTTGTTGAACTAAACTAAAAAGTAAGTTAACTCCAAGACTCATGTTTGATGAGACAAGAATTGGAATCTTTTTTGATGCAACTTTTAACATGTTAAACTGTTTATTTTTAAGTCCTGTTGTTCCAATTACCAAACCAACATTATTATTAATAGCCATTTCTAGATTACTTTGCACTGCATCAGGTGATGAAAAATCTATTATCACCTGAGCTGTTTTAAAAATATTATTTGAAATATTTTTTTTATCTTTTAAATCAAAACCGCCAATAAAATTAATACGCTTGTCATTTTTTGATTGACTTACCAATTCTTGACCCATTCTTCCAAGGCATCCCGATATTCCAACTTTAATTAACTTCAAAATTACTCCTAATATATTTTGTTATTATATATGATATTATCTTAAATCTTCCCAAACTTCTTTTATTTTTTGAAAAAAACTTTGGGATTTGGGAGAATGTGTTTTTGAAGTTCCGCCCTCTTTTTCGAATTCTTTAAGTATTGATTTTTGTTTATTTGTTAAATTGACAGGTATTTCAACTCCTGCTTCGACATACATATCTCCTCTTCTTGACTGTCTCAAAATACTCATTCCTTTTCCTTTTAGTCTAAATTGAGTTTCAGATTGAGTTCCAGGGGGTATTGTTAAGCGAGCTTTTTTCCCCTCAATTGTTGGAACTTCAATATCTCCTCCTAGAATCGCTGTTGTTATTGAAATGGGAACTCTGCAATATATATTTTCTTCCTCCCTTTCAAAAATTTTATCACTATTAATATTTATAAAAATATATAAATCACCACTTCTGGCGCCCTTTTGACCAGGCTCTCCTTCTCCAGAAATTCTAATTCTGGTTCCTGTATCAACGCCAGCTGGTATGTCTACAGAAATTGTTTTTTGTTTTTTCATTTGTCCTGAGCCACTACATTTTAAACAGGGGTTTTTAATCGAATAACCTTCCCCTCCACATGTTGGACATGGCCTTTCAATAGAAAAAAATCCAGATGTAGAACGAACCTTTCCGTGACCACTACAGGTCTGACAAGTGCTAGGTCCAGACTTATCTGCGCTACCAGTTGCTGAACAAGCATCACAATTAACAAAACTTGGAATTTTAATTTTAGTTTTTTTTCCAGTATATGCTTCTTGAAGGTTTATTGACATGTTGTATCTCAAGTCACTTCCTCTTGAGGGCCCTCTTTTTCTAGAAGCATTGCCGAAACCACTGCCAAAAAATTCTTCAAAAATATCAGAAAAGCCCCCAGAGAAGTCTCCAAATCCTTGTGCCCCTCCCATGCCTCCTTGGTTGAAGGCATCATGACCAAATTGATCATATGATGCTTTTTTTTGAGGATCTTTTAATATGTCGTAGGCTGCACTGACTTCCTTAAATTTTTTTTCAGCTATTTTATCACCCTTATTACGGTCAGGATGATATTTCATCGCTAATTTTCTATAAGACTTTTTTATCTCATCATTATTGGCATTTTTGGATACGCCAAGTATTTCATAAAAGTCTTTTTCGGCCATTTAAAACCTTTTTTTATAAAAAAAATTAATTAATCTTTTTTATTTTCATCAACCTCTTCAAAATCTGCATCAACAACTTTTTCTTCTTTATCGTTAGACGAGGGTTCTTCACCGGAAGAATCAGGTTGTGAGGCTCCACTTTGAGGGTTTTGCTTATAAATTGCTTCGCCAAGTTTTAAAGAAGATTGAACAAGCTCTTCTGTTTTTGATTTAATTGATTCAAGTTCTTCACTATCTTTAACTTTTTTTAACTCTTCAATATCATTTTCAATTTTTTTCCTATCTCCTTCAGGAATTTTATCGCCATGCTCATTAATATTTTTTTCTGTTTGATGAATTAAACTGTCGGCTTGATTTCTAGCATCAACAAGTTCTCTTTTCTTTTTATCATTCTCTGCATTCTCTTCAGCTTCCTTGACCATCCTTTCAATATCTTGATCAGACAATCCGCCAGATGCTTGAATGCGAATTTGTTGCTCTTTTCCAGTAGCCTTATCTTTTGCAGAAACATTAACAATACCATTTGCATCAATATCGAAAGTTACTTCAATTTGTGGCATACCTCTCGCTGCGGGTGGAATTCCTACTAAATCAAATTGGCCTAATAGTTTATTGTCAGATGCCATTTCTCTTTCTCCCTGAAAAACTCTAATTGTCACAGCATTTTGATTGTCTTCAGCAGTTGAAAAAACCTGACTTTTTTTTGTAGGTATTGTTGTATTTTTATCAATTAATCTTGTAAACACTCCACCTAATGTTTCTATTCCAAGTGATAACGGCGTTACATCAAGTAAAAGAACATCTTTAACATCGCCTTGAAGAACTCCTGCTTGTATAGCTGCACCAGTAGCGACTACTTCGTCTGGATTAACACTTTTATTTGGCTCTTTCCCAAAAAAATTTTTAACAATTTCAATTACCTTAGGCATGCGTGTCATACCTCCAACAAGAATAACATCATCAATATCAGATGCTTTTAAACCAGCATCTTTCAATGCAATTTCACAAGGCTTAATACTTTTCGTTAACAAATCTCCTATAATAGCTTCTAATTTTGCTCTTGATAGTTTTATAGTTAAGTGTTTAGGTCCAGACTGATCTGCTGTTATAAATGGAAGGTTTACTTCTGTTTCAGTGCTGCTAGATAATTCAATTTTTGCTTTTTCTGCAGCTTCCTTAAGTCTCTGTAATGCTAATTTATCATTTCTCAGATCAATTGCATTATCTTTTTTAAATTCATCAGCTAAATAATCAATAATCTGCAAATCAAAATCTTCTCCGCCTAAATGCGTATCACCGTTTGTTGATTTAACTTCAAAAACCCCGTCTCCAATTTCTAAAATAGAAATATCAAAAGTTCCTCCACCCAAATCATAAACAGCTACTGTTCCAGTTTTTTTCTTATCAAGTCCGTAAGCAAGTGCTGCTGCGGTTGGTTCATTAATTATTCGAAGAACCTCTAAGCCAGCAATTTTACCAGCATCTTTAGTGGCTTGTCTTTGAGAATCATTAAAATATGCTGGAACAGTTATTACAGCTTGAGTTACACTGTTCCCAAGATAACTCTCAGCAGTTTCTTTCATTTTTTGGAGAATAAAAGCACTTATTTGACTTGGACTATATTTTTCTCCTCTAGATTCAACCCAAGCGTCATTGTTATCCCCTTTTACGATTTTATAAGGAACAAGACCGCTATCTTCTTTAACTAGTTTATCTTCAAAATTTCTTCCTATTAATCTTTTTATTGCAAATAGAGTATTTTCAGGATTAGTAACGGCCTGTCTTTTCGCAGCTTGGCCAACTAATTTTTCTTTTGATTCAGCAAAAGCGACCATGGAAGGAGTAGTTCTGCCACCTTCTGAATTTTCTACTACTTTTGCTTCTTTTCCTTCCATCACAGCAACACAAGAGTTTGTGGTGCCTAAATCAATACCTATTATTTTTGACATTATATCTCTTCCATTTTTAAAATTAATTCAATTACTAATGAATTCTAAACAATATGGGTTATTTGTTTAAATTTACAAGAACCCAAGCATAAATTTACGTAATTATAACAATTTATTTGTCTTTTTTCATATTTTCAGGCTTTTTTGACACCCCTACCATAGCTGGCCTTAACAACCTATCATGCATTGTATATCCACTTTGTATCTCCTGAACCACCAACCCTTCTTCATGATCACTGGTTTCTATTTCTAAAACTGCTTGATGAAAATTATGGTCAAATTTTTTTTCCATAGATTCTATTTTTTCAACTCCATTTTTATTAAGAATGTTAATAAATTCTTTTTGAACCATGATTAAACCATCAATTAGGTTGTTTATTGAACCAGATCCCTTATCTTCAGGTTTTACCGATTCTAGAGCTCTAGACAAATTATCATTAATAGACAGTATTTCTTTTGCAAGATTCATGCTGCCGTATCTAATTGAATCTATTTTATCTTTTTCAGATCTTTTTCTGATATTTTCCATTTCAGCTAATAATCTTAATTTTTCATCTCGCAAAGACTGGATTTCTTCCTCAAGTTTTAGCAAGTTGTTTTCATTTTTGCCATTACTAGCTTCTTCTTCATTATTAATTTCAGGGTTATTTAAAACTTCTGAAACATCTGTATCAGCAGATTCTTGAGGTTTTTCAGTGAAAGATTCTTCTTTTTGATTGTTTGACTTTACAGAATCTTCTTTTTTGGTTTCATTATCTTGTTTTTTATGATTATTATTGTTCATGTGTTTTGTTATATACTAAAAACATATAAGAATGATTTTAACTTTTTAAAGCATTAAAGAAAAATTTTGTGAGACAAAATAGAAAATTTAGCCAATTAAGAAAAATATCTTTTGAAACTTCGGTAAATTTACATGCTGAAGGATCTTGTTTGGTTAAGTTTGGAAATACTCATGTATTGTGCACTGCCACAATAGATGACAAAACTCCAAAATGGCTTAAAAATACTGGTAAAGGCTGGGTAACTGCTGAATACAGTATGCTTCCACGGTCTACAAATACTAGAACAGACAGGGAGGCCGTGAAGGGTAAGCAATCTGGTAGGACTCAAGAAATTCAAAGGTTAATAGGGAGAAGCTTAAGATCTGTTATTAATCTAGAAAATCTTTTTGAAAAACAAATAAAAATAGATTGTGATGTTATTCAGGCAGATGGTGGCACAAGAACAGCAGCTATAAGTGGTTCATTTGTTGCATTGTGTCAGTCTGTTGAATTTTTAAAAAAAAATTACAATATAAATAAAACAATAATCAAAGAATTTGTTGCGGCTGTTTCGGTTGGCATTATTGATGAACAAGTTAACTTAGATTTAGATTATGAAGAAGACTGCAATGCGCAAGTTGACGCAAATTTTATTATTTGTGAAAGCAATAAAATATCTGAAATACAAGCAACTGGCGAAGAATATTTTTTTAGTTTTGAACAATTTAACTCTATGTATGAACTTGCAAAAATTGGTGTTAAGCAAATTATAGAAGAACAAAAAAAGGCATTGGCTGTATAAAGGTGAAAAAAATATTTTTTTTTTCTAATAATAAGAACAAATATTATGAAATATCCAGTTTGTTTAAAAAAACTAATTTTGAAATATTAAATATTGATAACTTTCCTAATTTAAAAATGCCAATTGAAAATGGTCAAACTTTTGAAGAAAATGCAAAAATTAAATCGTCATATGGATTTAAAAAAACAAATTTACCCTGTTTTGCAGATGACTCAGGTTTTTGTATTAAATCTTTAAAGGGCTTCCCTGGTATTAAATCTAAAAGATTTATAGAAGAAAATAACGGAGTTGAAAACGCACTTGATATAATAATAAATAAAACGCAAAATTTATCTAACAAAGAAGCTTATTTTAAAACATCTATATCTTTCAGTTTAGACAACAAAAATACTTTATTGTTTAGTGGAGTGGTAGAGGGTAAAATTTCTAATAAACCTAAAGGAGATAAGGGTTTTGGATATGACCCAATTTTTGTTCCCAATGGAAGTAATAGAACATTTGCAGAAATGAGTTCAGAAGAAAAAAATGAAATTAGTCATAGATCTATAGCAATAAAAAAATTTAAGAAATATCTTATAAAGCTAATTTGATAAGATTGCTTCGCCATTAGAAATTTTTAAAATATTTAATTTTCTTGATATTACATTATTTTTAAAAGAAAACTCACCGTCCATACCATTGAAACTTATCTGTTTATTATTTAGGAGTTTTTTTACATCATCTATATTTAAGTTTTTATTAATTATATAAGAGGCAATTCCTATTAAATCATAGGGTATTGTAATAGTTCTTGTTGGAAATTGATTATAATTTAAATAATATTCATCAAAAAACCATTTTCTATTTTTTTCTTCTACACCAGGAAAAATAGATCCTTGAAGAGTGGGTTCATCAAAAAATATTTTATTATCCCATACACCTGTTCCCACAAATTGTATTTTAGATGGATCTACATCGTAAAATGGGAGTAGCGGAGCAATTTGAAGTAATCTTATGCTATACTCTGGTAATATAAGATGGGTAAAATCAACTACGCCCACTGTTTCAAATTTTTCTATTTTTTTTAGTGCTTTTTTTGAAATTTCATCATTCTTAGTTTTCAAAATTTTTTTCTGTCTTTCTAACTCATATTTTCTTAACTCATAATTACTCAATTCTTTTATTGCTTCTCTTGCATTGCTTAGATCCTCTTTATATGAAGCGCGATTTATTAATATTGATTTGCTTGAAGTAGCAATTGGATCAATGACTGAATTTATATAGTATCCATAATCATTTTCAGGAAATAAAAGAGCAATCTTTGAAGAACTATCAAAATTTTCAAACAAAACTTTTAGATCATCTTCGGGGAAAAAATTAACAAGATAAATACAATCTTTAGCATGTTTTTTTTCTGCAGCAAATGAAAAAAATATAATTCCTTTAGAGCAAAAAATTTCTAAATTTTTAATGTCAGACGAAGTTAGTGGACCAAAAAAAATTTTGCCTGGTTTGGATTTTTCATTAATTATATTTTTTAAATTATTTTCATCTTCATAAAGATTTATATTTAATTTAATGTTTTGAATATTTTTTTTATATAAAGATAATTCAAAAGCATTAATAAAATCTCTAGTTAAGGTACTATTGTCAATTTTTGGTAATAATATTTCAATTTCATCAGAAATTTTTGCATTGTTTAATTTTCGCTTTTTACTTTCGGGAACATTTATTTTAGATATTTTTTGAATATTGGTTTCATTGGTTTCGTTATTTTCCCTTTTTTCTTTTTCTATATTTTTAGTAACTAAAAAATTTTGTGGCGCACATGAGATTATAAATGTAAACAACAATAATATGAGTAGTTTAAATAATGGTTTGTATATTGTTTCTACACCTATAGGCAATTTGGAAGACATTAGTCTAAGGGCTATAAATATTTTAAAAAACGTCGATTTCATAATCTGTGAAAATCCTAAACATTCTATAAAATTACTAAATAAATTTGGCATTAAAAAGAAACTTTTTTCATTGCATGATCATAATGAAGAATTTTTAATAAAAAAGCTTGAAAAGCATAAAGATGACAATTCTATTGCATTAATATCTGATGCAGGATCTCCTTTAATTTCTGATCCTGGTTATAAATTAGTTAGATATTTTATAAAAAATAATATTTTTGTTACTGCAATACCTGGTCCATCATCAGTTATTACCAGTTTGCAATTGTCTGGCCTTTCAATTAATAATTTTATATTTTTTGGCTTTGTTTCAAAAAATAACGCTCATTCAGTATCTGTTATAAAAAGATTTATAGGCTTAAATGAAACCGGGGTATTTCTTGTTTCTGGAAAAAGATTAAAGAAGTTTTTGGAGAATATGCTTATGTTTTCTAATGAAATAAAAATAGCTCTTTGTAAAGAACTTACTAAAATAAATGAAACTGTTATCAGAGGTGATATTGATAAATTGATAAACAAAATTATTAAAAATGAACTAAATTTAAAAGGAGAATTTTGCATTGTTGCTAGTCCCAATAATAAGAAAAAACAAAGCAAAACAATTGATGAGGTAATAAAGAAACAAATATATAAATTGTTAACAAAATATACTTTGACTGAAACCGTTCAAATAGTGCATAAATTAACAAATATTTCGAAAAAAATAATTTATGAAGAGGCTTTGCGAATTAAAAATGTTTAATATGTACGTTTTGTTCACATTATTTATATTTTTGGTTTTTAATTATGGTTGTGCTCCAGTAGATGTACTTGCGTCTGGGGGAGCTACCACTATGGTGGTTGCAGAAGGAGAAAGAAGTGCTGGAACTGTAATAGATGATACCACTATCAAGGTTAATGTTTCAGCAAAGTTCTTTACTTCTGATAATAATTTATTTTTAAACATTGATACAAAAGTTTTGGAAGGAAGGGTTTTGTTAACAGGCATAGTTGATACACAAGAAATTCGTATTGAGGCTGTAAAAAAAGTTTGGGAAGTTGATGGTGTTAAAGAAGTAATAAACGAAATTGAAGTTGGAGACAAAACCACGATAAAAGAATATGCAAATGATCTATGGATCACAACACAAATAAGAGCATTGGCCGCAAAAAATATTGGCCTGAGATCTTTGACTTATAATTTTGAAACAATTAAGGGTAGGGTTTTTGTTATGGGAATAACAACACGACCTGATCAATTAGAAATCTTAATTGACTCAATTAAAGTTGTAAAAGGAGTAAAAGAAATAGTTAATTACGTATTGGTAAAAGAGTAATTTTATTTTAATCCGCCTAAATTTTCTCCTCCAAGAATATGAATGTGAAAATGAGGAACTTCTTGATTTGCATTGATGCCGTCGTTAGTTATAAGTCTATAGCCATCTTTATCTAAGCCTAAATTTCTGATTATTTCATTTATTTTTTGAAAAAAGTAAAACAAAGTTTCTTTATCAGTTGATGAAATAAAATCCTTGAAACTTATAACTTTATTTTTTGGAATGCCAAGAATATGAATTTTAGCCTGAGGATTAATATCTTTAAAAAACAAAACCTTATCATCTTCATATATCAGATCACAGGGTATTTCTTTTCGAATAATTTTTGCAAAAATATTATTTTCGTCGTACACCTTGTCTCCTTTGTAATTCTTTCTTTATATCGTTCAATTTTATTTTTTTTGAATATAGTAATACCAAAAGATGGTAAATTAGATCTGAGGCCTCTTCAATAGTTCTTTTTTTTGACCCTTTTAAATATTCTATTATCAGCTCTGTAGATTCTTCAGCTACTTTTTCGGCAATCTTGTTTTTGCCTTTTAATACAAGGGATTTTGTATATGATTTTTTGTCCCTGCCTTTGGCTTGTTTTTCTATGACAGTAAGCAAATTTTCTAAGAAATTTTCGTTTTTTTGTTTTATCATTTAAATTCTTGTTTTTATACCTTCGTTGAATAAGTATTTTTTTACATCTGTTATACTAAATTGATTAAAATGAAATACAGAAGCAGCGAGTAATGCGTTTGCACCTCCCTTTATTACTCCATCCTTAAAGTGTTCTAACTTTCCTACTCCGCCACTTGCAATAACTGGTATATTCAAAATGCTTGTTGCTAATCTTAAAAGATCAAGATCAAATCCCATTTTGGTACCATCCCTATCCATTGAAGTTAGCAAGATTTCTCCTGCTCCTAATAATTGAAGATTTTTCATCCATTCAATTGCATCTAATTCAGTTTCTTGTGTACCGCCAAAAGAAAAAACCTTCCATTTGTTATTTTGTTTTTTTGCATCAACTGCAGCAACTATGCATTGACTCCCAAATTTATCTGCTGATTCTGTTATTAGTTTTTTGTTTAAGATACCTGCGGTATTTATTGAAACTTTGTCAGCTCCAGCTTTAAGAAGATCTCTGATATTTTCAACTGAACTAATGCCCCCACCAACAGTTAATGGAATAAAAACCTCTTCTGCAGTTTTTTCTACAATCTTTAACATTGTAGATCTTTTTTCTATTGAAGCACTTATATCTAAAAAACATATTTCATCTGCACCATGATCAGAATAATATTTTGCCTGGTCTACGGGATTTCCAGCATCAACCAAGTCTAAAAAGTTTATTCCCTTGACAACTCTTCCTTCTTTGACATCGAGGCATGGTATGATTCTTACTTTATGCATAACTTTTTAAGATTTTAATTGATTCTTTTATATCTATCTTATTAGAATAAAAGGCTTTACCTATAATTACACCCTCGACCTTGTTCTTTGCTTTTATAGATTTATTAGTACGTGATAAAAATTTTAAGCTTTCATAGTC
>MDTE01138170.1_pt1 | contig 16685 bp, 12 predicted proteins | sample 811231 | NCBI WGS metagenome assembly MDTE01 (sample SAMN05326651, study PRJNA326480) | marine metagenome | isolation source: seawater | place: Indian Ocean: Red Sea | collected 2010
GCCGAGAAGGTGACCGTCGCCGAGAAGGTGACCGTCGCCGACAGGGAGACCGGAGCCCCGATGACGCAAGACCCGGTTCAGACCGTCGCGAGGTGGATCCCGCCGAGGTCTTCAAGAGGTTCGATCGCAACAACGACGGACTGCTCTCCGCCGACGAGTTTCCCGAACCCGCCAGAGAGCGGATCGCCCGCTACCTCAACCAGACCGGCAAGAAGGGCCTCAACACCCAGGACTTTGCGAAGTTCTATCAGTCGAGACGGCGAGGTGGTGTCGACTCGGACAAGCCGCGGAATGAGAATTCGGACCGCCGGCCCCGGGGCAACGAAGACGAGGCTCGTCGAGAGCAATTCTTCAACAACCTCGATCGCAACAACGATGGGCGGCTGACCGAGGAGGAACTGCCTGAGTCGTCTCGGCGGTTGTTCCAGTTCCTCGCAAGACGGCTGCAGAAGAAGCCGGGCGAGTCGATCAGCAAGAGAGAATTCCTGGAGTCACTGCTCACGCGACGCCCCGAGACAGCCGGCAACAACAGCCAGCCTCGGCCCGGTCAGCCCCGAGGTGAAAGGCCTCGTCCTGAGGGACCTCGTGGCAATCGACCGATGCCGGCGTTCCTCCGTGTCTGGGACCGCAACAGGGACGGCCGCATCAGCAGGGAGGAATTGGTCCAGGCTGCCGAGCGATTCGGTGATCTCGATACCAATCGGGACGGCCAGTTGGACCTGCGTGAGTTGTTTGGTCGCCCGCCTGAAGGCGATCGACCGGACGTCCGCCGCGGAGACAGGCCCGGGCTCCGTCCGCGCAGGCCCGCCGGAGATCGTCCCGAGGGCCCCCGGTCTCGCGAGCGATCGCAGGAGAGGCCCGGCGACCGAACCAGTTCGCCCCCTGACGGGGAGGGCACAGCCAGCCGTCTATTTGGACGACTCGACAGCAACAGTGACGGTACGATCGAAGCGTCGGAGTTGCCCGCCACGCTCCGTCAGAGACTGCTACGACTCGATGTGAATTCCGACGGCAAGATCTCGGCTGTCGAGTTCCGTCGCGGGTTGCGGGCTCTGCCAAGCCCTCCCGCAGATCGGCCGCGTGAGAGACCGTAAGGGGTAGCACGCACCGATGGCTCGGACGTGGAGAGATCGCCTGGCGTTCTGGCGCCAGATGCGAGACCAGTACCACACGACGGGTGCGATCGCGCCCTCCAGTCGATTCCTGGCACGAGCCCAGTCAGGACCGCTTGCCCGGCTCAAGAGCTCCGTTGACCGCCCTGTGCGCGTCCTCGAGGTGGGTCCCGGCACAGGTGCGGTCACCCGCGAGATCGTGAGCCGTCTCGATCCGAGCGACACGTTCGATCTCGTGGAGATCAACGAGGTGTTTGCCGACCTGCTCACGAGGCGATTTGAATCCGATCCCCACTTTTCTCGACTCGGCAACTCCGCCAGCGTCCACGCCGTCCCGTTGCAGGATTTCCAGACTGATGAACCGTACGACATCATCATCTCGGGGTTGCCGATGAACAACTTTTCGGCCGAGTTGGTGGATGAGCTTTTTGAATCGTACTTTCGCTTGCTGGCCCCCGAGGGGACCCTGTCCTATTTCGAGTACATGTGGATGCGGCCGATGAGAAAACTCGTCTCGGGCCGTGCCGATCGGGAGCGGGTCAACCGCATTGCCAAAATCATGCATGACCACTGTCAGGCGCGGAAGGCGCGGACCAGCTGGATCTTCCCCAATCTGCCTCCTGCCTGGGTGCAGCATCTCTCGGGCAACGACACCTGAATCAAGTCGGTGTGACTCCAGCTTGCCCGTCACGGGGTCCGTTGTTCTAATCGCGCCCCATGAGTGGCTGGGTCAGACACGTCTGGGGCGACAACGGCTGGACCGGCGGACAGTACAGTGTCTGGCGGGCCCTGCTGGGCCTGGGAGTCCTGGGCCTGTCGATCCGAGGCCTGTTTCAACCTGACCTCCCCTCCTCAACAATTGTCCTGTCGGCCACAGCGCTGGTGTTGGGACTGCCGGTGATCGTCGGCTGGTTTGACGGCCCGGCGTCAGCCTTGCTCGCCACCGTCACCGGTGGGCTGGTGATCCTCGACCCAACGCTACCCACCCAGCTCTGGCCACTCGTCGCCGCCCTGGTCCTGCACGCTGTCGCTCCCCCCGGCCCGTTCCTCTCGCGGCACGCCAAAGGTCGCACCGACCCGGACGGCGGCTGGAAGCTTCCGGCCTGGATTCACCTCGGCGTCTGGCTGGTGCTGCTCACCGCAACGGTCCTGGCGGTCTTCGACGAACACTCCACGGGTACCAGTTGGACGTGCATGACCAGCCGAGCCGTGGTGGTGGCCACCACGGTCCTGGCCGCCACGCCGAAACTCAGGCGATGGGCCTGGCTGCTATGGGTCCTGGCGTGGGGGGCGGAGTGGTTTGGCGGGTCCCCCGGTTGGTTGATGGCCGGCGTGCTGCCCTGCTGGCTCTTGGCCGCCGATCCCGCCTGGATACCTCCAGGACGGCACCGCGAACCCAACAGCCCAGTCGCGCCGCCCGACGATGTGGTCCCGGCGGCCCCGGCCGACGCAACCACATGGATCTTCTACGATGGCACCTGTGGGCTCTGTCATGGATGTGTCCGACTGATTCTTGCCGAAGACCGCAACCCGATCCCCGTGCGATTGGCACCCTTGCAGGGGACAGCATTTCGCGAGCGAGTCGATGCGAGCGCTCGGGCTGCGATTCCCGACAGCATCGTGGTCATGCCTCCCGGCGGTGAGATGCTGGTCGAATCAGTGGCCGCGCTCGAGTTCACGCGTCTGCTGGGAGGCGGCTGGCGAGGTTTGTCGTGTGGATTGACCCTGGTTCCGCGGCCACTCAGAGACCTTGGCTACCGCATCGTCGCCGCCATCCGTCACCGTGTGTTCCGTCGTCCCACCGGCGCATGCCCGCTGCTTCCCACCCATCTCCGTGACCGTTTTGACCTCCGCAGCGATGAGTGAATTTGCCACGGGCCTCTGCTAGACTGGCTCCTCGCGCCTTTCGGAGTGGCGTGCCGCGTCCGAAAACCTTGCCGAGTTGGCGCCACTCTCTCTTTCACCTCCAGGATTCCACGGAAACTCAACATGGCTGCACCTTCGATCGTCCCCGGACAGACTCGGATTGGCTGGATCGGAACCGGCGTGATGGGGGCCAGCATGGTCGGCCACCTGATCGACGCGGGATTCGAAGCGACCGTTTACTCGAGAACCCGTGACAAGGCCCAGGGCGTGCTCGACAAGGGCGCCACGTGGGCCGATTCACCCAGGGCCGTTGCCGAGGCCTCCGACGTGATCTTCTCGATCGTCGGCTTCCCCGCTGACGTCCGCGAGGTGATGCTGGGCGACGAGGGCGCACTGGCGGGCTCCAAGGAGGGCAACGTGCTGGTCGACATGACCACCAGCGAGCCGTCGCTGGCGATCGAGATCTACGAAGCGGCCCAGGCTCGTGGCGTCCACAGCGTTGACGCGCCGGTCTCCGGTGGCGACGTCGGCGCCCAAAACGGAACCCTGTCGATCATGATCGGCGGCGACGACGACGTCGTCTCGGCCCTCGACCCCTGCTGGAACGCCATGGGAGGCACGATCGTCCACCAGGGAGGCGCCGGTGCTGGCCAGCATACGAAGATGGTCAACCAGATCCTGATCGCCACCAACATGATCGGGGTCTGCGAGGCGCTGTTGTACGGCCAGCAGGCCGGACTCGACCTCCCCACCGTGCTGCAGTCGGTCGGAGGTGGTGCGGCAGCGAGTTGGTCACTGTCGAACCTCGGCCCACGCATCATGGACAACAACTTCGACCCGGGCTTTTTTGTCGAGCACTTTATCAAGGACATGACGATTGCGCTGTCGGAGGGCAAGAACCTCGGTCTCTCGCTGCCCGGCCTCGCCCTCTCACACCAGCTCTATCTCGGCCTCCAGGCCCAGGGGCATGGCCGGGACGGCACGCACGCTCTGGAACTGTCGCTCGCTGCCGCCAGCGGTGTCGACTGGAAGAACCGCTAGACGAGCGGCCGGCCCCCTTTAGGACACCACGATGGCCGGCGTTGCGGTCCGGGCATCTCCGAGACCGCACCACCGCCCGCGAGATTCAGACCAAGAGAGACGACGATGGGAAGCAAGGGTGAACAGTTTGCTGGCCTGACCGTGGCGTTGGTGACCCCGTTTCGTGATGGCGACATCGACGAATCGGCCTTGCGGGCACTGGTCGACTTTCACGCCGAGAGCGGAACCGATTGCATCAGCCCAGTGGGGACGACCGGCGAGAGTCCCACCCTGACGCATGACGAGCACGAACAGGTCATCGGCATCGTCTGCGAGCAGGCCGCCGGACGGGTCAAGGTCGTGGCCGGCACCGGGTCCAACAGCACGTCCGAGGCGATCAGGCTGACGACGTTTGCACAATCGGTCGGTGCCGACGGCGCCCTGATGGTCGCTCCCTACTACAACAAGCCGACGCAGGAGGGCTTCTACCAACACTACAGGGCGGTGACCGAAGCGGTTGACCTGCCCATCGTTCTCTACAATATCCCCGGGAGAACGGCCAAAAACATGGAACCGGAGACGATCGCCCGGATCGGCGAACTCGACACGGTCGTCGCCGTCAAAGAATCCACCGGCTCGATGGACCAGGCCTCTCAGGTTCTCGATCTCTCGGACCTCACCGTGCTCTCAGGAGACGACAGCCTGACGCTCCCACTGTTGGCCATCGGTGGTGAGGGCGTGGTCTCTGTTGTCGGCAACATCATTCCCGGCGACGTCAAGACGATGCTCGATGCGTTCAACAACGGCGACATCGCTGCCGCCACACAGTGGCACGCCAAGCTGTTTCCACTCTGCCGGGACCTGCTCGGACTGGCCACCAACCCGATCCCGATCAAGGCCGCGATGGCGTTGCTCGGACGCGACTCCGGCGAGGTGCGGTTGCCGATGACACCCCTGGGCGACGCCGAGCTGGAAAACCTCAAACGCACACTCAACAGGTATGGTCTGTTGTCGCAGGGTGACTGACGTGACAGAATCGATAATGCACTTGTCACACAGCGTGGGGATGCCGCGGTGATCTTCAAGTTTGGAAGAAAAGGCGGAAACCAGCCGGCGGCCGAAGAGGTCGAGGTCGAGCTGATTCGCTTTCAGGGAGCCACCAACGGCGTCTCCTTCGATATGCAGGCTCACGAAAAACTCGTGAGGATCGCGTTCGAGCCGATCAAGGAACTGCTCACCGATGCTGTCAACCGCCGCGCCGAGACGCTGAGAGTCGATCCCAAGGGGGACCGGGCCACCATCGCGTTTCTGGTCGATGGAGTGCCCGTCCCTGCCGGCCGTATTCCCAGGCAGCGGGCCCACGCGATGACGCAGATGGCCAAGCTCCTCGGAGGACTCGATGTGTCCGTCAGGACCGAGCCACAAGCCGGTGGAGTCAAGGCGTCGCTCGAGGCTGACGAATTCGAAATCGAGATCCTCACGCAACCGGTCGCCGGAGGCGTCGAACGCCTGACCGCACATATCCGAAACCTGGACGAGGAACTCGACAAGCCCGAGGACATCGGGATGACAGTCGACCTGAAGACCAAGATTCGTGAGGTCACCGGACACGACCAGGGCGTATTCCTCGCCTGCGGACCACCGCGTAGCGGTGTCACCACCACGCTATTTGCCTCGATCCGAGGACTCGATGCCTACCTGAGAGACATTCAGACCATCTGCGACACCGGCGGTCGAGAACTGGTCAACATCTCGAGATTTGAGACCAATGCCGAGGACGACCTGCAGGAGTCAATCCGACGGTGTGTCCGGATCGAGCCCAACGTGATCCTGCTCGACCCGATTGCCGACGCGTCAACGGCGCAGATGGTGGCCGAATTCTCTGACCGGGTCTCGTTCGTTTCCGAAATCACCGCCAAGGACGCCGCCAACGGGGTCTTGCAGTGGTTGGAGTGGATCGGTGATCCGGCAAAAGGCGTTGAATCGCTCTCAGGAACCGTCAGCCAGAAACTGATTCGTCGTCTCTGTAACGACTGCAAGGAAGCCTACAAGCCCAACCCCAACCTGCTGCGAAAGATCGGGCTCGATCCCGAAGAAGTCTCGGTGCTGTATCGAAAGGCCCGGCCGCCGGCCGATGCGATCGAGAAGGGCGAAGAGATGGAGCCTTGCTACACCTGCAACGACTCCGGTTACCGAGGCCGAGTGGCCCTCTTTGAAATCATCGAGATGAACGATGAGATGAAGCAGCTCGTCGGCTCCGGCGCCAACGCCGCGGCGATCCAAACCAAGGCTCGTGAGTCGGACATGCTGACTCTCCAGCAGGATGCCATGCGACACGTCGCGGATGGCACCACGTCGCTCGAAGAATTGCAGCGGGTCTTCAAGGCGGGTTAGTGTGTGTCGAGTCATCGACGCACCGCCTGACTACGTGCGCTGACACGGCCCAAGACCTGGCGTGTTAAATCTTGCCGGTTTTGCCGAAGAATCTGGTTGTAGCGACCGATCTGGTTAACAAGCGACGTTGTCCTGACATCGCTTTCCTCCCGAACCACTCGGCCAGCATCGAGGCCTCACATGACCTCCCTCACCACCCGGCTTGCCAGCAGCCTGTTGTTGCTTTCGGCCATCGGCGCCACCGGCCTGACCGGCTGCCAGACCACCGTCGGCGGGCAAACCCTGCCCTCGGGGTATTACCTCCGTGACGATGTCCAGTACCACCCGTCCGGTCCCGAATTCCTGCTTTACAACACCGAGCGTGCCTACCAGCAACGCCAGGAGTTGCAGGACGCCGGCGACGCCCAACCGTGACACGACCCTTCAATCAACGAAACGCTCAGCCCACCGAACGCTACACACCCACTGAAAAAGCACTCTGCCCCTCCGGCCCGATCACGCTCCGGTATTGACCGATGACTCGGGCGGACCTCACCTGTGACTCGTTGGAGTCCTGGTGAGACTCGTCGGGGGGGACGAGCCCCTCGCAGACGACAGGCGATGGCACACCGGCCACCCGGACTGCCGGTTGAGCCCGCCTGCCGATCTGCGAGGGGGTTCCCACTCAAACGGCCTCGCTGGGCCGGCGAGTCGGCTTGCGGCCCCACGGTTCGAGCGGGCACAATGCGCCGCCGATTCTCCGTGGAATGACTCGCCGAGGTGATCCCGTGCGCCCTGCAGCTCCCCTGACCGTCTTCGCCACACTGGCCGCATCCGCTCTGCTCGCCGTCGGGCCACTGTCTTCATCGACCAACGCCGACGTGAAGTCTCTACTCGCCAAGCCAATCCTCAAGCCAGGCACGCCGCAACAAGAGGTGATCTCGTTCACCGAGGGTCGTGTGCCGCCGCTGCCCGAGGCCAGGACGCGGGAGGCATGGGAGGCTCATGCCAGGGTGCTGAGACAGAGGATGCTCGACGAGGTCGTGTTTCGGGGCGAGGCAGCCCGCTGGCGACACCACCGGGGTGGGGTGGTCTGGATGGAGACGATCCCAGGTGGAGAGGGGTATCGGATTCGGAAGCTGAGATACGAGGCACTGCCGGGGCTGTGGATCCCGGCGTTGCTCTATGAACCGCTCGAGCTCGATAAGCTGCCAGCTCGCATCCCGGTCGTGCTCAACGTCAACGGCCACGATCGCCCGCAAGGCAAGGCTGCCGACTACAAGCAGATCCGCTGCATCAACCAGGCTCGTCGTGGCATGCTGGCGCTCAACGTCGAATGGCTGGGCATGGGACAGTTGCACACGCCCGAGTACGGCCACTACCTGATGAACCAGCTGGACCTCTGTGGGACCAGCGGTCTTGCACCGTTTTATCTCTCGATGACCCGTGGACTCGACATCCTGCTCGACCATCCTCGGGCCGATCCCAAGCGAGTCGCCGTGGCCGGCCTGTCCGGAGGCGGCTGGCAGACGATCCTGGTCAGCGCACTCGACACACGTGTCACGCTGTCCGATCCGGTTGCCGGATACTCGAGCGTTCTCACCCGCACCCGCAACTTCTCAGACCTCGGCGACTCCGAACAGGCGCCGTGCGACATGGCCACGGTCGCCGACTATTCGCACCTCACCGCAATGCTCGCCCCGCGGGCCACCTTGCTGACATTCAACGCAACCGACAACTGCTGCTTTGCTGCCGGACATGCGCTGCCCCCGCTGCTGGCAGCTGCTCGTCCGGTCTTCGCACTTTATGGCAAACGCAAGAACCTCTGGGCCCACATCAACGTCTCACCCGGCAACCACAACTTCGGACGCGACAATCGTGAGGCCCTCTATCGCATGTTCGGAGCTCATTTCTTTGCCGGTCAGGGCAACTTCAACGCCGTTGAAATCGACGTCACACGCGACATCAAGACCAGGGAACAACTGCACGTGACGATTCCCTCTGACAACGCCACGTTCGTGTCCCTCGCGCGACAGATCGCCGAAGATCTACCGAGGGAATTCCGGGACAGCGACCGCAAGGCTCGAAAGCGGCTGGCCGAGGTCATCCGGTCGCCCCGGCTCGATGTCGGCGCCACGCTCGTCGATGAGTCGGTCGAGGGTGACGGGGAACAGGCATTAAGAGCCATCCGGTGGAAGCTGCGCATGGGCGGCGAGTGGACTGTCCCGGTCGTGGAATTGGTCCGGGGAACACCAAAAGCCACGACGATTCTCGTCGCCGATGGAGGCCGTGTTTCCGCCACGGCCCAAGCCACCCGCCTGCTCGACAAGGGCCACCGTGTTCTCGCGGTTGACCCGTTTTACCTCGGTGAATCGCAGATCTCGGGCCGAGATTTCCTGTTTGCCCTGCTTGTAACCACCGTCGGTGATCGACCAGTGGGTCTCCAGGCCCGTCAGATCCAGTCTGTGGCACAATGGGCTGACACGCAGTGGAAAGACCGACCCGCGCTGCATGCGGTCGGGCCACGCACTTCACTGGCGTCCCTGGTAGCTGCCGGACTGAAAGCCGGGGTCTTGTCCGATGTCACCACCGAGGGCAGCTACAACAGTCTCAAACAGGTCATCGACAAGAGAATCGGAGTGAACCAGGCACCCGAGCTCTTCTGCTTCGGCCTGCTCGAGCAATTCGACATCGAACAACTCAAGGCACTGGCACTTCGCAGGTAGCCGCATTGGTCACAATGCAGACCGTCACCAGCGACCACCCAATCTGTTACCAGATTGGCTACGTGCCACCCGTCCTGACTACGCATCCATCAACGGCCAGATCGGCTGACCGTTGATGACGTGGTGAGGCCGTCCGGCGGCGTCGGTGATAGTCGTGTCCGCCGGCACGCCGAGCAGATGATAGAGCGTTGCCACGAAATCGCCGGGGTCATGAGGATTCGACGCGGGGTAAGCGGCCGAGTCGTCTGACGCGCCATGAACGGCTCCGCCTCGTGCTCCAGCACCCGCCATCGCCAGCGAATACACCCAGGGCCAGTGATCCCGTCCAGACCGCGCGTTGATCTTCGGCGTCCTGCCAAACTCGGCATTCACCACCACGAGCGTCTCATCCAGCATCCCCCGTTCTTCGAGGTCCTCGATGAGGGCTGTCAGGGACTGATCAAGCGTCGGGGCCAGCGACGTTTTCATCTTGCTGAAGTTGCTGCTGTGCGTGTCCCAGCTCCCCCGAGGCGTGTGGCAATAGCTGATGTTGACCAGCGGCACACCAGCCTCGGCCAACCGCCTGGCCAGCAGGCACCGCTGACCAAACTCGGTCTTTCCGTATCGATCTCGCAACGCCGCCTTTTCACTGGCCAGGGCAAAGGCGTTGCGGGTGCGAGACGATGACAGCAGGTTGAAGGCCCGCTGATAAAAACTGTCCAGGTTGCGGGCACCGGCCACCTCGTCGATCAGCCCTCGCTCACGATCAAACTGCTCGAGCAGGCTCCGCCGCCCGGACAGGCGAATCGATGTCAGATCGTCGTTGGGCCGGATCGCCTGGATCTTGACATCCCGGTCCATCAACGGCTGGTCGACCACAAAGCTCGAATGGCGGGCACCGAGCATCCCTGGCAACTGCCCATGCAACGTGGTGCCATTGCCTCTTCGCATCAGAGGACCGATCCTGACCCACGTCGGCAAGTCTCCCTGGGCCGGGCTGACGGCATCGAGCACGGCTCCCACCGGCGGAAAATCGGTTGCCGAAGGCGGGAAGTCGCCGCGAGTCCTGAAGGCCTTGGGATGAGCGTGACCGGTCTGAGCGGGCAGGCAGGCCTGCACGTGATTGGGATTCTCGTGGCTCATCGACCGCACCACGGCCAACTTGTGAGCCAGTCCCGATGTCCGGGGCAACATCTCGCTGAATTGCACGCCCGGTACGCTGGTCGAGATGGCCGAGAATTCCCCGCGGACCGCAGAGGGCCCTTCGGGTTTCGGATCAAACGTCTCCTGCTGAGGGTGACCACCGTGGAGGAACATCATGATCACGGTCTTGGCTCGCCCAAACGTCGGCCGCACGCCATCAGCTGCAACCGAGGCGCGTGCACGCAGCAGGTCCGCCAGCCCCAAACCGACTCCGCCAAGGCCGCCGATCCGTAACGCCTCACGGCGGGTCAGGCTCTGCCACGCATGAAATCCGCGGCAGCCGTCGGTCGTCGCGCGAGACATTTGTCTTGGCATGATCTCTCGTTCCATCCGTGCCACCAGGGCGCAGCCAATTCTACCCTCAGTTGCCATCGGCAACAAATGGGGATCGGGTTTCGTCCGATCAGGCCCCATCGTCTTGCAAAACCCATTCGAGTGCCTGGCGCACCTCGGCCACCAGCCACGCGACCGCCAGGTCAACCGCGCCATCTCCCGCGTGCAGATCTCCCCAGTCGATCACGCGACTCAATTGGAAGCTCTCATCGAGCAACAGGTGCCTGGCATACAGGTCGCCATGCATCAGGCAGGGCGACACCGCCGGGCCGACCGCCCCATTCTGGTGCCGGAATTGGAATCTAGAGCCGCGGTGCCAGCCTCGGCAAAACGGCCACCTCGGTTTCCACGAGGTTGGCACCGAGTTGCCTGCGAGGAAACCGGAATCCCCAATCACGGTTCACTCGAAGGACCGTGTTGTCCCAGCCGTGACCAACCCGGGAGACCTCAACACCGCCACCCGAGGTCAGCAACTCCGGGAATTGCTCGGCAATCAGCCGAGACGCCGTCTCGGAGTCAATCTCGTGCTCCGGCTGCCAGGGCGCCCCGGGGTCAGCGACCGGCAAGGCCTACACCATGATCTCGTGCAACACCCGACCGTGCACATCGGTCAGGCGAAAATCACGACCCGAATAGCGGTATGTGAGCCGGGTGTGGTCCAATCCCACCAGGTGCAGGATCGTCGCGTGCAGGTCCTGGATGCTGACTGGCTTGTCGACCGCGTGGTAGCCGAACTCGTCGGTGGCCCCATAACCAAATCCGGCTTTGACACCACCGCCGGCCATCCAGAACGTGAATCCCTGGGCGTGGTGCCCGCGGCCGGTGGCATTTTGTCGCTCGGGCGTCCGACCAAACTCGGTCGACCAGACCACGAGCGTATCGGCAAGCAGCCCCCGCTGTTTCAGGTCGGCGATCAAACCGGCGATCGGCTTGTCGCAACTGCGAGCATTGGCCTCGTGACCGGACTTCAACCCCGAATGCTGGTCCCAACGTCCGCCGCGGCCTCCGGTGTGGGCGACGTGAACAAAACGCACACCCCGTTCCACCAGGCGGCGAGCCAGCAACAATTCGCGGCCGTAGTTCTCGGTCGTCTTGGAATCGATCCCGTAGAGGCTCTGGGTCGCCGCGGTTTCGCTCGAAAGATCCATGGCCTCGGGCACTGCCTGCTGCATGCGAAACGCCAATTCGAACGAGGCGATGCGTGCCTCGAGTGCCGAGTCTCGCGACACCTGCTCGCGTTCTCGCTGCGAGGCGGCAATGAAGTCGATCAGGCGACGCTGGTCCGGGGCCGGACGCGATGCCTTGATATTGCGAATCGACGACTGGGCCACGGGGAGCCGATTGGTGCCGATCATCGTGCCCTGGTTGGACGCCGGCAAAAACGCCGAACCGAAATTGCGCTGCCCCCCATAGGTCAGTGGTGGACAGATGGTCACAAAGCCGGGCAGGTTCTCCGACATCGCCCCCAGCCCGTAGTTGATCCAGGATCCCACGCTCGGACGCATCAGGGTCTGGGACCCGGTGTGCAATTCCAGCGTGGCTGGGGTGTGTGCATTGTTGTTGCTGTACATCGAGTACAGGAAACACAGGTCGTCCATCCGCGTGTTCGTCTCGCGGAACAATTCGCTACCCCACAACCCGCTCTCGCCGTGCTGACGATATGCCCACGGCGGCGCCATGATCTGTTTCAGTCCCGCATTGAATTGGTTACGGGCGGTGTTGACCGACGCCGGAAGCGCCTGGCCGTCCTGCTTGAACAGCGCCGGTTTGTGATCCCACGAATCGATGTGAGAACACCCGCCGTGCATGTACAGGAAAATCACCCGCTTGGCACGCGCAGGAAAGTGAGTCTTGCGAGCCGACGAATCGCGTGCGAGAGCCTCGGAGGTGGCCAGGGCCGAGAGCGCCACGCTGCCCATACCGCAACCGGCCCGGTTCAGCCACTCACGACGAGACAACCCCGCCAATTCGCGACGCGTGATCTCTTGATGTCTGTTCATGCTGCTACCCACACGCTCCAATCACACCATCGTAACCGCGCCAGCGACCTCATCAAAGATCCGGCAGCCAACTACGAAGCCACGTAGCCAACCTGGTGACAGATTGGACGAGGAACGGTGATTCTCCTGAAGTGTTACCACTTCAGCTACGTTACCTCTTCTAGTCCACGTACAAGAATTCATTGAGGCTGAACAGCGCCCAGGCGAGTGCCGTCCAGGCCAGTTTCTCTCCGGTGCCATCAGGACGTCGTGTGGCCGCCAGGTACTGCCGTGCCCGCCCCAATTCGGAGGGCGACGGCGGCCGAGACAAAACCAGCCACCAGGCCCGACGGATCCGCTCGGTCTCGTCGTCCGACCACGCCGACACCCGTTCGGCCAATCCCTGCGATCGCTCCTGCACGAATGGGTTGTTGAGCAGGAACAGCGCCTGAGGCGGAACGGTCGTATTGGCACGTCGCGAGGTGATCGAATTCGGATCTCCGACGTCAAACAGCTCCATCATCTCGTGCATCGTCGTCCGCACGACCGGCAGGTAGAGGCTTCGCCTGCTGGTCTGGAATCTTGCTGTCTCCTTGTTCGCGTCATCGACGCTGAATTCCTTCGGCTTCCACGTCTGTAGCGTCCCCGCCATCTCCGAGTCGAGCCCCCCCGACGCCGCCAGCATGGCGTCACGATACGGTTCCGCCTCCAACCGACGCCGGTTCATCCTCCACAGCAGCCGGTTGTCCGCGTCCACTTCCATCGGTCCCTCGCGCCAGCGACTCGACTGGCGATACACCGACGACAGCACGATCCGACGGTGCAATGCCTTGAGTGACCAGCCGTCGGAGATCAACAACGCCGCCAGGTGATCGAGCAGCCGCGGGTGAGTCGGTTCTTCGCCCAGCTGTCCGAAATTGTCTGCCGTCCGCACCAGGCCCTCGCCAAAGTGCCACTGCCAGACCCGGTTGGCGATCACGCGGGGAACGAGAGGGTGGCCTGGTCGAGTCAGCCAGCGGGCGAGTTCCAGCCGGCCACTCGCCTTGGCCGGAACGGCACGTTGGCCAGCTGCCCGGGACGCCTGGTCAACCAGCACACGCGGGAATCCTCGCTCGACCACGTCTCCCAGGCGACGATTGTCACCAGCCACGTGGATTCTCAGATCCGCGGGAGCCTTGTTGTCGAAGGCGATCATGGCCGTCCGCGGCTTCGGGAAAGTCGTTTGAGCGAGTCGCCGAGCCGTTGACCTCAATTCGACCAGTTCCGGTTTCACGTTTTCGGGATAAAGGGCATCCGCGTCCCGGATGGCCTTCCACGGCGAGTCCTTATCCGCGAGTTGCTTTTGCAGTTCCGGTCCGTCGAGCGGGACGAGTTTCCTGAGCGACTCCAGTCCCTCCGGCATCGTTTCAAGGAGTGGTCGCAATGGCGACTTGGGCTGTGAGGCGGCATCCTGGATTCTCTGTGCCAGCGCACGCGCGATGCTGGGCACGACGCGGTGGGTGGCCACCAACTCGGCCACAGTTGGCACGTCGTCCCGCTTGGGACGACTCGATGCGATCGCCGTGACATCCTGCGGTGGCGTGGCGCCGCCACCCTGGTAGAGGCCGGCGATCTCATCGGCGGGCAACACCCGGTTCCAGATGGCAACATCATCCAGGTCACCGGCAAAGCCGTTTGTCGACGCCCCCAGCACCAGCCGGGTCGGCTTGACGTAGTTGGCCTGGGAACTGATCGCTCCGATCGACACCCGACCGACCTCGCGGCCGTCGATGTAACAGATCCCGTCCTTGTCTCGGTCGGAGGTGATGACAAGATGATGCCATTGGCCATCGGTCAACAACGGCAGTTGGTTGCTGCCGGGCTTGATGTCGATCGACTTGCTGCCGGTGTAGTGCCGGAGGTAGACACCGTTGTATCCCCCAGGGCGCAGGGCGATGAACCACATCGCACCATTGGAGAATTCGGCAGCCACTATCGAATCCGCCGTCCGGGGAATGTAGCCACCGGGTGCACGCAGCCAAAGGCCGACACTGAAATCCTGTGCCGCACCCATCGACAACTCCTTCAGCCGCCGGTTGTCGATCTGGACAATCCGACCCGGCAGGAAATGAAGGGCCCTGCCGATCTTCCCGTCCTGGATTCTCCGGGGCCGATTCTTGGCCTGGGCCCTGTCGACATGAGTCAACAGCCCCGGCGGGCCGACCCGGGCGGTGACCTGTACGCCCGCATCGGAGTCCATCGGCCAGTGAGCCACGGCCGGTCGCTGATCACGCCGGTGGTGCATGGCTGCCGCGACCAGCAGATAGGCATCGAGCCGTGACTTCGCGTCTGCCACCAGCCTGGCGTTTTCGGCGGTCACGATCTTGTCGATCCGTGCCTGGACGTTCTTGGTGTCCTGGGCGTGCTTCCGTCGGGCTGCGGCGACCGAGGGGGCTTCGACGACGCGTTCTGGCCAATACGAGGGATTCTTGTCCAGGTCCTGTAACGACACCGTGCTGCGGAAGATCCCGGCCAGGGCGTAGTAGTCGGCCGTCGGCACCGGGTCGAACTTGTGGTCATGACACCTTGCGCACGACAGGGTCAGCCCCATCAAGGTGCGTCCCAGGACATCCACCTGGTCGTCGACGACGTCCATGGCCATCAGTTCCTTGTCCTGCATCCCCAGCCCCTTGGGTGCGATGGCGAGGAACCCCGTGGCCAGCCTGCGATCAACGTCCCGCTCGTCGTCGCTCTCGGCGGGCAACAAATCACCGGCCAGTTGCTCGACCAGGAATCGGTCGTACGGCGTATCGCGGTTGAAGGCTCGCACGACATAATCCCGGTATCGCCATGCGGTGGGATACACGTAATCGAAGCCGCCACCGTTGGTGTCGGCGTAGCGCACGATGTCGAGCCAGTGTCTCGCCCAGCGTTCTCCGTAGCGGGGCGAGGCGAGCAGGCGATCCACGACCCGGGCAAATGCCGCCGGCGACGTGTCCGATTCAAAGGCCTGGATCTCCTCGGGCGTTGGCGGCAACCCGACCAGGTCGAAACTGACGCGTCGCAGCCAGGTCCGTCGCGACGCATCGGGAGATGCCGACAAACCCGCCTCGACCAGCCCCGCGTGAACGAGGTGATCGATCGATGAGCGGGACCAGGAATCGGCGGGATCCACCGGAACGGGGCGATTGTCGAGTGGCAGAAATGACCACCACTCGCGATCGGTGTCCGTGACCGCGGTGCCGGCTTCTCGCCGGCCTGGCATGTCGGTCGGGGGAGTGGCGGCCCCGTTCTTGATCCAGGTCACCAGGTCGAGAATCTCAGATTCCTGGAGCTGGCCTCCCTGGGGCATTCGGCCCGGTCCCTTGCGACGGATCGCCTGGATCAGCAGGCTGCCGGTCGGATTGCCGGGAATGACCACCGGGCCGGAGCGTCCGCCCTTCAACAACCTCTCGACTCTCACCAGGTCGAGACCGGCCCTGGGCTTGGCACCCGAGTGGCACTTGCCACATCGCTTGACCAACAGGGGCCGCACCTTTCGCTCGAATCGTTCGATCTCCGCGGCTCGCTCGGCCGCGACCGACACGGCAGATGACCACGGGTGCATCACGCAGCACAGGGCGCCCAGGGCCACGAGGCATCTTGCGACCACCATCAGATCACCCACCCGGCTCGAGAATCTCAATGTCGGTGTCATCCAGCTGGGCCGTCACCGGTGTGCCCCGACCCGTCTCGAAGTATTCCAGATTCTTCTCGGCCACGACCGCAGCGGCCTCGGCCACCTGGACAACATCACGCTGGCTGGCTGCCGACGGATACGTTGACTCAAGCGAAGCCGCTGATTCGCCCAACACCCGCCGGCGGATAATCGCCAGCAATCCCGCTGCGATCGACGCCTTGCCGTAACCAAAGATCTCGAGTTCGCCACCGGCGTGCTGGAATCGCCCGCCAAAGGACGGGTTGCGAGTCCTCGAACCGTCACCGATCACCGCCTCGCGAAAACCCCGGTCCTGCTGATCAACCATCCCGCGGCCGTAGATCCCGTAAAGCTCGATTTCCTGGTTCACCGCACCCTCGAATTCGGCCGGGTTGATCCAGTTGTTGCTGTAGTCGCC
>MDTE01104237.1_pt1 | contig 16683 bp, 15 predicted proteins | sample 811231 | NCBI WGS metagenome assembly MDTE01 (sample SAMN05326651, study PRJNA326480) | marine metagenome | isolation source: seawater | place: Indian Ocean: Red Sea | collected 2010
GAAGATACAAAACTGTAGTTGAGGCTTTCGGGGCAATTAAAGAAATTAAATTAAGTGGAATCGAAAAAATTTATTCCAATAAATTCTCATCTGCAGCAAATGATTTTTCAACAGCAAACTCAAATGTTCAAATTGTATCAATTTTACCAAAATATTTACTTGAAGCCTTAAGCTTTGGCTTTTTGATATTATTTATTTTATACAATTTGAGTTTAGGAAATAACTTGACTGAAGTACTTCCTATTTTGTCAATGTTTGCTTTTGCTGCATTAAGGTTGATTCCAGCTTTCCAACAAATCTTTTCAGGTTTAAATAAAATAAACTTTTCTACAAAAGGGTTAGATGACATCTTATATAGATTAAATGAAAACAAAAATCTTGAAATTTCAAAAAAAACAAATAATAGTCTTCAAATAAAAAATAAAATTGAAATAAATAACTTGAATTTTGTTTACCCAAATTCAAACAGAATGGCATTAAATAAAATAAATTTAAGCATTCCATCAGGAAAAAAAATTGGGATTGTGGGAAGTACAGGGAGTGGTAAGACTACATTAGTAGATATCTTGTTAGGGTTATTGAAACCGACTAATGGGGATATATCTTTAGATGGGAGTGAGATAAGTAAACTGGGATTAAGAGAATGGCAAAATTCTATTGGTTATGTTCCTCAAAATATATTCCTGTCTGATAAAACTATTGCTGAAAATATAGCATTTGGATTATCATTAGAAGAGCTAGATATTGATCGAGTTAAAGAGGTATGTAAAATAGCAAGCTTGCATAACTTTATTTCTGAAGAATTAGAGCAAAGTTATTTTACAGAGGTTGGCGAAAGAGGTATAAGACTTTCTGGAGGACAAAGACAGAGAATAGGAATTGCAAGGGCTTTATACAATAATCCATCTTTATTAGTTTTAGATGAAGCAACAAGCGCACTTGATAATTTAACTGAAAAAGTAATTATTGAGTCAATTGCTAATCATAGTAAAAATATTACTACAATAATTATAGCACACAGATTAAATACAATTAAAAATTGTGATTGTATTTACTATCTTGAAAAAGGCGAAATAAAATCATATGGAACATATGAAGAGCTAATGCTTAAAAGTAAAGAATTTAAAAAACTTGCAACTTCACTAGCAGTATAAAAAATAAAAAATGATCTATTTCAATCTAGCATTTGATCTTATAAAGTTCATTGTAAAATTGTTACTAATCAAATGTAATAATTTAAGATCTCCATTAAGAATCAGTTTTAATAAACAAACATCTAGAAAAAGTATAATTATAGGAACTGGACCTTCATTAATAAAAGATATTTATGAAATTAAAAATCATAAAAAAGATGAATGTGATTTTTTCGCAGTTAATTTTTTTGCAAATACAGAAACTTTTCTTCAACTTAGGCCTAATTATTATTTCTTAGCAGATAAGCTTTTTTGGTCAGAAGACCTTAATAAAAATTTCAATCAATTAAGGGACGACATCTATCAAAAACTTAAAAAAATTAATTGGAAAATTTCGATTTTATGTCCTGAATCAGGGTATGATTATATTAAATCAAGATTATTAGAAAATCCAAATATTTCATTTATCAAAATACCCGAAAAATCTATTAATTTATCTACAAAAAAAATGCAATTGTTTGCGCTCCATAGTAGATTTTTTAGTATCGTAAACATTAATAGCATGGTAACATTATTATGGTATTCGATTATATGTAATTACGCAGAGATATATCTTTATGGGGTAGATTTCTCTGGATTTAAATCTATAACTGTTGATCAAAAAACAAATTACGTGAGTGTGCCTGTAAAACATTTTTATAAAAATTCAAAAGCAGAAAAGGACAGTGCAAATAAATATAAATCTAAATCTAATAAATCCTTACGCGAAAGATTATATCAAAACTATAGAGTTTTAAAATTTACTGATTTATTAAGTGATCTTGCAATTAGTAGAAGGATAGAAGTAATCAATAGATCATCTTTTTCTTATATAGATTCTTTTAAAAGAGAAAAATAAATGCTTAATAACACTTATTTTGTCAAATTAATTAGGAGCTCATACTTAAGGTTATACTCTCTCTTTGAGCCAATCTTTAAATTAAGTGAAACAGAAAAAGAGGGTAATTTCTTAAAATCAACATATTTTAAGTTTCTCCTAAGTCCAACAGTTAAGCTTCCATATAAATTAGGTAGATCAATAAGAGGGACTAAGTTTGACAGCTCAAAAGACATATATTCCAAAGTTGTTATGGAGATCCTAAGAAATAAATCTTTAGATGAAATAACAAAAATTTTATACGATGAATATCAAGATTTTAAGCATAAATCAGTGTCCGACGTAAATAATTTTTTAACCTCATCTAAAATAATTTCATATCCTTCTTGGTTAATGGTTTTACCTTGGGATAACAGTGAAATCAATTCATTGAAAAAGAATTATCTTCTCAGTTTTTACAAAAATAGATCTGCAAATGGTATGTCATTTACAGATAAGAAATTAGAACACATTGAAGAAAGAATCTTTTCTTATGATACTGCTAGAAGCCATGTTCATCAATTTAAGGGATTAATAAAGAAGATAAAACATCAAGGGTATATTGAAAACAATTCTGATTATCCAACAGCAGTGATTCTTATCAAGAATAATAAATGGAGATGGATAATGTCAAGTTCTGGAAATCACAGAGCACATATAAAAAAAGAGTTAACTTTTAATTGTATTAATTGTAAAGTATCAGGGATTGTGAATTTTTCTAAATTGAATAGACAAAAAAATGTAGTCAATGAAATTTTTAATGAAGAAGAAGCTGCTGTTTTATTTGAAAATGTTTTTGAGGGAAAAGTTCCTATAAGGGGGCCTATTTAATCTAAAATTATGCTAAACAGAATGATTATTGTATTATACAAAATTTTAAGAAAAGTTATTCTTTTTTTTGGAGTCCCTCTTCACTTTTCATCTGATGGTGAAGACTATGTTTTACAGAAGATTTTTAGTAAATTAAAAAATGGTTATTACATTGATATAGGATCTCATCATCCTATTCTTCATTCAAATACTTTTTTATTTTATCTAAATGGCTGGAGAGGTGTTTGTGTAGATCCATTGCCAAATCTAATAAAGAAATATAAAATTTTTAGAGGTGAAGACACATTTATTCCTGCTGGTTTTGCTTCAAAAAATTCAGATAAGAAATTAACTTTTTATCATTATGCAAAAACCCCTGATAATAGTACATTCAATAAAGACAGAGTTGTTGAATTAAAAAATAAATTCTCTAGAGTTCCATCAGAAGAAATTCAAGTTGATCTTGTGAATATTAATGATGTTATGAAAAGTTTTTCTAAGATTAATAAGGCTTCTGAAATTCATCTGTTAAATCTAGATGTTGAAGGATTAGAAGGAAACATTTTAGAGAGTTTTTTTTTAAATAAAAAATTTCCTTGGGTTGTATGTGTTGAAGATTTAGGGTTTTTAGCTGATGAACTCAATAAAAGTAAGATTGACTCAATAATGAAAAAAAATGGATATAAGCTGGGTATGAAAACTTTTTTATCATCAGTATATATTTACCCACCTATAATATCAAAATTGAAGTCACAATATGTTAAAGAATGGATATACAGTAAATGAAAATAATTCATATTTCAAATTCTAATGGAAGAGGAGGTGCAGCTATTGCAACAAAAAGACTCAATAAAGCTTTGCTACATGAAAAGCATGACTCAAGTATCTGGGTAAATTATAAATATGGAAATAATCCTAATATAAAAACTTATCCAAATAATCTTCTAAAAAAAATTAACCGTATTAAAAGATATTTATCAAGAGCATTAGTTCTTTTATTAAAAACTAATAATCCTGTTTTACATTCACCACAAATATTTTCATCTTCTTATTGGTTAAAAGCTATCAATAAAAGTGATGCCGACATAATTCATTTACATTGGTTTCAAAATGAGATGATCTCCGTTTCAGATTTAAGTAAAATAAAAAAGCCCCTAGTATGGACACTTCACGATATGTGGGGTTTCTGTGGTGCAGAACACATTTCATATGATAATAGGTGGAATGAAGGCTACTTAAAAAGTAATAGACCCATTGGAGAAGGTCGTATTGATTTAAATAGATGGACTTGGAGACGTAAAAGAAAATATTGGAAAAATCCGATAAACATTATTACACCAAGTGATTGGATGAAACAAAACGTAAAGAAAAGTTATTTAATGAAAGATTGGCCTGTTTATTCAATTTCAAACGCTATAGACATAAAAAAATGGAAACCAATTGACAAAAATTCTTCTAGAAAAACTCTTAAACTACCTAATGAATTATCTCTTATATTATTTGGTTCAACTTCAGGCACTAAAGATTATCATAAGGGTTTTGACCTTTTAGAGAAGTCACTGGAAAAACTCCAAAGTATTAATAAAAAAATTGGACTGGTAATCTTTGGCGAAGATGAACCAGAAATAAAACCTAACTTTAAATTTCCAATATTTTATTTAGGGTTTTTACAAAATTCTAAATCATTAATAACTGCTTACTCTGCAGCAGATGTAGTATTGATTCCCTCAAGAGTAGAATCTTTTGGGCAAGTAGCTTCAGAAGCTAATGCATGTTCATGCCCGGTTGTGGCATTTAATACTTCTGGATTAAGAACAACTGTTAGACATAAATTTTCTGGATATCTAGCAAAAGCATTTGATACAGATGATTTTTTAAAAGGAATTTTATGGGTATTAAATAATAATAACCTAGAGCTAAAATCTAATTGTAGGAAACATGTTTTAGACAATTTCGCATCAAAAAAAATAGCTTTAAAGCATATAGAACTTTATAAAAAAATCATTAAAGATTAGATTAATTACATGAATTTGAAAATAGCAATTTTAATAACTTGTTATAACAGGTTAGAAAAAACTAAGGAATGTTTAAGACATTGTTTTTATTCACTCTCTTTAATTGATAACTTTGATCACGATATTTTTCTCTTAGACGATAATTCACCTGATAAAACAGGAGAAATTATTAAAAAAATGTATCCTAATATAAATGTAGTATATGGTAATGGAAAACACTTTTGGTCCGGTGGAACAAGAAGGTTATGGGAGTTAGCTTCAAAAAGAAAAGATTATGATTATTATGTATGGTTAAATGATGATTCAATATTGTTTAAAAATGCTTTTTCAGTTATATGTAATGATCTAAAAAAGAAAAGCTCTTCAATAATTGTTGGAACATTTGTTTCCTCTAATCAAAATTTACATGAATTAACATATGGCGGAAGAGATAAACACCTTTCGCTCTTAACACCATCAGGTGAACCACAGGAATGCTCATTTATAAATGGGAATTTTGTTTTTGTCCCTAGAGAAATTTTCAAAAAGGTAGGCTTTTTAAGTAAAATGTTTACTCATAATTATGGAGATACAGACTATGGCTTAAGAGCTATTAAAAAAAATTTTAAAATATTTATAGCTTCAGAAGTTATAGGTATTTGTAATAAAAATGAGCTAGAATTATGGAGAAAACCTAATACTAAATTTTTTTCAAGATTAAAAAGCTTTTATAAATCAAAAAACTTCATTATAAAAGAAGTAATGTATTTTCAGTTAGTTCATTTTGGTTTATTTGCTTTCTTGAAAAACTTTATTGGGGTCTTTATAATAATTCTTTATCCAAAAGTTTATTACAAGCTGTCTAAATTTAATTTTCAGGACACTAAATAAATTTGATATACAATCTTTTTTTAAGAAAAAGTCTAATTAAAGTAAAGATATTTTGATTGTAAAAGAAAAAATACTGTTTATAACTAATTTTTTTCCATCATACAGGAAAAGTATTTGGAAAAAACTGCTTAATAATAAAAAAAGTGATGTTATATTTTATTTTGATCCTATTCAAAATGAAGGTATTCAAGTAGAAGAACTATTTTTTTCAGAATCAAACAAAGTAGATAGTTTTAAAGAGGTTAAAAATTTCTATTTTTTTGGACGTGTAATTTGGCAATCAAGAATTGTTAGAGAATGTCTTTCAGGGTCATTTAAGCAGGCAATTTTCTTAGGAGACATGAACATATTATCGACATGGATTAGTTTATTAATCTGTAGGCTTAGAAGAAAAAAAACAATTTTATGGACTCATGGATTTTATGGAAATGAAAACTATATCAAACGACAGTTAAGGATATTGTTTTATTCGATTGGAAATAAATATTTACTTTATGAACAAAGGGGTAAAAAATTAATGATTAGGGCTGGATTTGATGCAAATAAAATTTTTGTAATATATAATTCATTAGATTATGAGTTGCAAAAAAAATATTTTGAAAACTATCAAAAAAATAATACCAAAAAGGAGTTTGCCTTTTTTAAAAATTCTAAATTAAAAACTATTCTTTTTTTAGGTAGACTTACATCAGTTAAAAAAATTGATCTATTAATCAAAAGCTTAAATAAGTTGAATTCTAAGAGAGTAAATTTTAATCTATTGATTATAGGTGAAGGATCTCAAAAAAGTTCATTGAAAAAGATAGCTAAGGAAGGTTTAGAAAAAGGATGGATATACTTTTATGGAAAAACTTATAAGGAATCCGAATTGTCTAAATTAATTTACTTCTCTGATTTAATGGTTTCACCTGGTAATACTGGACTTAATGCTGTTCATGCTTTAAGCTATGGTACACCTGTTGGGACACACAATAATTTTTATAAACAAATGCCTGAAGCTGCTATTATTGAAGACCAAAAGACAGGGTTCTTTTTCAATGAAAATGATAGTGATGATTTATCACTAAATATAGATCTATGGTTCTCCAAATTTGATATTAACTTAACTCAAGCTGAAAGAAGAAGGATTATAGATGAGAAATATAATCCTGAATATCAAATTAAAGTAATGCAAAAAGCACTTGATGTATAGGAAATTGTATTAAATAGATTTTAAGACACTCAATATTGTAAATTAAACATCTTCTATTGATGAAAAATAGTGACACAAAACGAATTTATATAAATCTAAGTAATATTTCAACTGGAGGAGCCATTCAGGTTGCGATGAGCTTTATTGATCATGTTATTAACTCAGAAATTAATCATAAGTTTTACTTTTTATTTTCAAGACGACTACATAAGGAAATAAAAATGTCACATCTTGCCCCTTATTTAAATCAGCTTAGCTATAGAATAATCAGTAAACATCTTCTATTATTTTATTTTACAATTATACAACCAAAAAAAATATTCACTTTGTTTGGTCCATTATATTCTATAAAATTATTAAGTGAACGAGATTGGATAAGTGGTTTTGCTCAACCATGGATTTTATTCCCGAAAAATAAAGTTTACGATGAATTAGACTTAATAACTCGATTACGATTCAAAATTATTTTTTGGATACAAAAAGGTTTCTTTTTCAATTCACATACTTTGCTAGTCGAACATGAAGGGATAAAAACAAAACTTCAAGAACTGTTTAACAGTAAAAACATTATAGTGGCCAAAAATTGTTTAAATCAAATTTTTCTTAATCCAACCAATTGGAAACCAATTGAAATACCTAAAACTGAGAAATTAAAAATTGGGGTAATAGGCAGGAATTATATTCATAAAAATTTAAGTATAATCCCTGCAGTATATAATTTTTTAGAGGAAAATCATTCGATAAAGTCTCAGTTTTATTGTACGTTAACATCAGAAGAAATGAATAAAATGAGTAATGATTTTAAGAAAAAAGTAATCTCTGTAGGGGAACTTAATATTAATCAATGTCCTGATTTTTATAATAATATGGATATTATTTTCTTTCCATCAAATTTAGAATGTTTTTCAGCCACTCCACTTGAAGCACTTTACATGAAAAAAAGCATTGTTTGTTCAAACTTACCATTCAACAAAAACATAATTGGAAATTTTGGAGTTTATTTTGAACCCAATAATCCCGTTTCAGCTGCAGAAAAAATAGCTTCTACTTTAAAAAAACATAACGATGAACAACTAAAAGAGGCTAAAAAATTTGTATTTTCCAATTTTAAATCGGAAGATAGGTTTAAAATATATATTAATACCATACTTAAAAATGAATAAGATTTTATTGATTACTGGTGGAACAGGTTCTTTTGGAACTGCTTTTTTAAATAAAGCAGTTGCAAACAAAGAGTTCTCTGAGATAAGGATTTTTAGTAGGGACGAAAAAAAGCAGGATGATCTTCGCAAATCCTTAAATGACGATAGATTAAAGTTTTATATAGGAGATGTCAGAGATTCAGCTTCAGTATCTCAGGTCGTGAAGGGAGTAGATTATATTTTTCATGCCGCAGCTTTAAAGCAAGTGCCTTCTTGTGAGTTTTTCCCATTGGAAGCAATTAAAACAAATGTAATAGGAACTGAAAATGTACTTTTATCAGCAGAAGCTTTTGAAGTTAAAAAAGTTGTTATTTTAAGTACAGATAAAGCAGCATACCCAATTAACGCAATGGGAATGACAAAGGCTCTAATGGAAAAAGTAATGATAGCTAAGTCTCGTAATTTAGATGATTCAAAAACTATTTTTTGTGGCACTAGATATGGAAATGTAATGGCTTCAAGAGGTTCAGTTATTCCGTTGTTTATTAATCAAATTAAAACAGGTAAATCACTTACCATTACAGACCCAGAAATGACTCGTTTTATGATGACCCTGGATAATGCCGTAGAACTGGTACTTTATGCATTTAAAAATGGAAAACAAGGGGAAATGTTTGTTCAGAAAGCACCTGCAGCAACAGTTTCTGTGCTAGCCCAAGCACTTTTGGAATTATATGATTCTAAATCACCAATTCAAGAAATTGGTATTAGACATGGTGAAAAGAAATATGAGACTTTGGTAACTACAGAGGAAATGGTTAAAGCCAATGACTTAGGTAATTATTATTCAATTGCATCAGATAATAGAGATTTGAACTATGCTCCATACTTTTCAGAGGGTAACAAAAATGAAGTCCCTAGCGGCGAGTATAACTCAGATAATACTGAACGTCTAGATGTTGCAAAAATGAAAGACTTATTAATGCAACTCCCGGAAATTAAGAATGATCCGCTTATAAAATTATAATAGCTTGAAAATTGGAATCACAGGACAAGATGGATTTATAGGCTATCACCTTTCTCAAACAATAAAATATAAATTTGAGAAATATAAAATAGTGCCTTTTGAAAAATCATTTTTGGGAAATAGCAAATTAATAAACTCTTTTGTTTCTTCTTGTGACGTGATTGTTCATCTGGCTGGTGTTAACAGAGCTAATTCAAACGAGGAGGTATATACTTCAAATATTCAAATTAATAATGCTTTAAAGGAAGCTTTAATTAATTCCTCATTTAGCGGTCATCTAATTTTTGCATCCTCCTATCAAGAAAATTCTGATTCTCTATATGGAAAGGCAAAAAAAGAATCTAGGGGGTTTTTGGAGCAAGCAATAAGTGAACTGGGAGGTAAGTTCACAGGACTTATTATTCCTAATGTTTTTGGGCCTTTTTGTAAATCAAATTATAATTCATTTATTGCAACATTTTGTTCTGAAATCTTAATTAACCTGACTCCTAAAATTATTCAGGACTCAAAAGTTCCACTTATTTACATAGAGAATTTAGTTAAACAAATTATTAAGAATATTCAGTCAGAGAATGAAGTGAAACTTAATTATATTCCCTCAGATATTGAAATTAAAGTCTCAGAAGTTTTAACGCTTTTACATTATTTCAAAGATTCTTACTTAAAGAATAATACCCTACCCTTGTTTAATAACTCTTTTGAATTTGACCTATTTAATACCTTTAGGGGGTATATTGATTTAGAAAAGAATTATCCTGTTTCTCTAAAAAAACAATCTGATGAAAGAGGCTTTTTCTCTGAAATATTAAGAACAGAAATTGGAGGTCAATTTTCATATTCTACTACATTGCCGGGTATTACAAGGGGCAATCATTTTCATACTAGAAAAATAGAACGATTTGCTGTTTTGAATGGGGAAGCTAAAATTTCTTTACGTAAAATTGGGAGTGAAAAGATTTATGACTTCTTATTAAGTGGAGATAAACCAAGCTATATTGATATGCCCATTTGGTATACACATAGTATTACTAATGTTGGAAATGAACCGTTAATCACCTCATTTTGGATAAATGAGCCTTATGATCCTAAAGATACAGACACTTATTTTGAAAATGTTTAACTTTAAGTTATGAAAAGTTTAGCTCCATTAAAAGTAGTTACTGTTGTTGGCACTAGACCTGAAATTATAAGATTATCAAGAGTTATCACTGCTTTAGATAGTTCTTCAGCAATTGATCATGTTTTAATTCATACTGGCCAAAATTATGATTATACTCTAAATGAAATATTTTTTGATGAACTAGGAATTAGAAAGCCAGATTATTTTTTAGAAGCAGCAGGAGAAACATCAACAGAGACTGTAGGGAACATATTGATTAAAATAGATCCTCTATTAAACAAAATTCAACCAGATGCATTTTTAGTATTGGGTGACACAAATAGTGCATTGTCTTCAATCTCTGCAAAAAAAAGGAAGATTCCAATTTTTCATATGGAAGCAGGTAATAGGTGTTTTGATCAAAGAGTTCCAGAAGAGACAAATAGAAAAATAGTTGATCATATAGCAGATATTAATTTGACATATAGTGATATTGCCCGTGAATATCTTCTTAAAGAGGGGTTACCCGCAGATAGAATTATAAAAACAGGGTCTCCAATGTTTGAAGTGTTGTCTTTTTATGAAAAGAATATATCTGCCTCAACAATTTTAAAAAAGCTGTCTTTAAAAAAAGAAAAATACTTTTTGATTTCTACTCATAGAGAAGAAAATGTTTCAAATGAAATTAATTTTAAAAGCTTATTAGAAAGTTTAAATCAACTAGCTCTTCGTTTTAATTATCCAATTATTGTTAGCACACATCCCAGAACTAAAAAGAAACTCAGTGAATTAAACTTAACTACTAATCCACTAATCCAATTTTTAGATCCTATGGGTTTTATAGATTATAATGCTCTTCAAAGCAATGCTTATGTTGTGCTTTCAGACAGCGGTACTATTTCAGAGGAGTCTTCTATCTTAAATTTTAGAGCACTGAATATTAGAGAGGCTCATGAAAGGCCGGAAGCGATGGAAGAGACTTCAGTTACCATGGTTGGTCTTCATGCAGAAAACATTGTTCGGGGTGTAGAAGAGGTGATGTCTCAGCAGATCGGTAGCCATAGAAATTTTAATCTAGTATCCGATTATAGCAACCCCAATGTTTCTTCAAAAGTTGTTCGAATTATTTTATCCTATACCTCATATGTTAACAGAGTGGTTTGGCAAAAAAAATAAATAAAAAAAGACTTTTAATTTACTCCCTTGTTTTTAGTCCAGATGGAGTCTCAACTGCTTATCTATATAATGATATTGCCTTAGGTTTCCAAAAAAACAATTATGAAGTAACTGTTTTAACGACCACTCCCCATTACAATCTAATTCAAGAGTCTTTAGATAGACAGCCATTAAAAAAATGTTTTTTAGGTCTATTCTTTACTAGCAACTTTAATGGCATTAAGGTCTATCACATTCCTTTAAAAAAATATAAAAGTTTTATAATAAGAATTTTATCTTTTATCTACTGGCATTTGGCTTCATTAATTATTGGTCTTTTTTTAAAAAAGCCAGATATTATTCTTACTCCATCCCCACCACTTACTAGTGGTCTTATATCGATATTATTAGCAAAAGTAAAAGGGTCAAAGTCCGTTTATAATGTTCAAGAAATTTATCCTGATCTACTCATCAATCATGGACGATTAACCAATCCTGTTATAATTAAATTTTTAAAAATATTAGAGGGTTGGGTTTACAATTGGTCAAATGCAGTTACAACTATTGATCTAAATTTTTACAACACAATTAAAACAAGAATTAGAAATCGTGATAAATTAAATATAATTTCAAATTTTGTAGACACAGAACTCTATAAAACAAGCTCTTCAGTTCCTTTGCCTAAAGTATTTAAAAAGATAAAAGGCAAAACAGATATGGTATATGCTGGGAATATTGGTATAGCACAAGAATGGGATCTAGTGATAAATCTAGCTAAATCTATTAAGAAGTTGCCCATAACTATATGGATAATAGGTGAAGGAGTGAAAAAAAAATACTTAGAATCTCAAATTAAAAAGCATAAACTATTCAATATTCAGCTTTTGCCATATCAGGAAAGAAAATATATGCCTGTAATTAATTTATTTGCAGATTTTCATTTTATAGCCATGAATAAAAGTATGGAACATGACGGATTTCCTTCTAAAGTATACACTGTTATGTCTTCTGGAAAGCCTATGGTAGTTGTTTCTTCAGACCAAACACCTATAGTTTCTTTTTTAGAACAAACTAAAGCAGCTCTTACAGTAACTAATCATTCTCTTACAGATTTTAAGAAAGCTGTTTTAAAATTAGAGGCAGATAAAGATCTAAGAAATACATTAGGAGCTAATGGGAGAAAAGTTGTTGAGCAAAAATTTAATAAGCAAGTTGTAATCAAGAAATATATAAAATTAGCTGAAGATATTTAGATTATAAAAGATTAAGTTTGTATTAAATAATTTATTGAATTAAAAAATGGAAATTATTATTATTTCATCAGCACTATTAATATCTACAGTACTCAATATCCTTTTCCAAAGAGAATTTATAAAGAGGAATATTTTAGATAAAATAAACAGTAGATCCTCTCATCAATCAGTTGCAACTAGATCTGGTGGTTCTTCAATATTTTTTTCCTTATTCTTCATATCAATATTTTTCTATTTAAATAACAATGAAATATATGATTTTTCTCTTGTAATCCCTTTATCTATTATGCTAGTTGTGGGGTTATATGATGATATTTATAAACTCGATTTTATGTTAAAATTTATCTTTCAAATTATTGTTGCAAAAATCATTATAGATAATGGTTTAATTATCGATAATCTTCATGGAATATTTGGAGTTTTTGAATTAAGTAGAATTCTGGGGCAATTGTTTACAATGTTCATAATTGTTGCAATAATTAATTCAATAAACTTTATTGATGGGATTGATGGACTAGCAATATCAGTGATAACTCTATTTTTATTATCATTTGAATTATTTTCAGCAACTTCCTCAGATATGTTTTTATTAACATTAATTATTTTAGGTTCAGTTATACCATTATATTTTTTCAATTTTAGAAGAAAGAATAAAGTTTTTCTTGGAGATTCAGGTTCTCTTTTCTTGGGTACAGTTGTAAGTATTTATGTTCTTACAATTTTATCTCAAGATTATTCTATAAAACCAGAGTATGATTTAAACAAAGTTATTTTTGTAATATCAATACTTTCATATCCTATATTTGATATTATCAGGATTTTTTTTCTGAGGCTTTACAAAAAAAAGTCTCCTTTTCTTCCAGACAAGCAGCATATCCATCATTTAATATTAGGTAAAACTCAAAAGCATTATTCAACAACTAGTATCATTATTATTAGCTCATTAATTTTTACTATTTTAATACAAATAATCTTTTAAATGAAATACAGAATAATTGTCTTACTTCTAATATTAAGCTCATGTTCAACTCCTGATGAGTGTCCGGAACTTAATTATAACTCAATAAATAAATTGACAACACTTGATGGTTTACCCTATACAGGGAGATGTACTGTGTATGGAGATGGTTATAAAAAAAGTATACAGCAATACTTAAATGGAGTTGATTATGGTACTTGGATATTTTATTTTTCAAATGGAAAAATTGAAACCAAAGGAGAATTTAAGAATGGTATGAGGGTCGGGAAATGGAAGTATTATTATGAATCAGGTAACATTAAACAGTTATCAAGCTATTCTGAGCTTGGTGAGAGAGAAGGGAAATGGATTGAATATGATGAAAATGGGAAAGTAATAGGAACCACTATATACGAATAGAACTATCCCTGACATAGTTGCCTATATACATTAACTGCCCTTAATCCATTTTCAATTCCAGTATAATTTTTTTTAGCTGCAATTTCTAAATATTTACAACCTGACTCGTTATTGTTTTTAATTAACATTAAACCTTTGATAAATTCTGATTTTCCATCTTTTGTCTTAAAGTCATAAATTACTTTATCGAAATACTCTTCAGCTTTGGAGTATTCTTTTAAATTATCATAAGCCATAGCGGCATTTTCATAAAACAAATACTGTTGATCATCCAAAGAAATAGCAGCCTTAAAAAAATTAATAGCTTCTGAATAATTTTCTTTTTTGAACTCTATGTTACCTTGTTCTGCTATATAAAGTGCTCTAGTGAATCTGGTTCCCCCTATCTCAACCATTCTTTTGATGCCTTTTAACCTAATTGTATCTTGATTTGGATATTTAATAGCCATTTCTTCAATAAGATTTAAAAGCCTTTCATCAGGCTTATTATTTATATCATTTCTAGTTAATATATAGTCCATCCAATGATCTAAAGCGCGATCAAGTTTTCTTATTTTTTCAAAGGCTGAGTCTAGGCTAATAGAATCTTTAAGCTGTTCTAGCACATCAAAATAGGTATCTCTATGCCTATTATTATTAGTAATTCCATAAAAAGCTCTTTTAGAATAATATAAAGCACTATCTAACTTATTTTCAGATAAATAGATCTGAGCAAGTAAAATTTCTGGAGCATAAATATATGGGTTATCCTTAATTGACTCATAAATTAATTTTTTTGCAGTTTCAACAGAATCTATTTCAAGATAATATCTTGCTTTTAAGTATTTAACTGGTAGAGCAGTAACAGTTATATTTGGAAAATTAAGATCTAATTTTTCAAATTCGTCTATCTTAAAATCACGAGTATTATTATTAAAATCATAGAGCAATAATGCTTGATATGTTGAAGAGCTTAGTTTTTTATATGATCCAAAAGAAAGAGTTATTAAAAATAACAATCCTGTTACTAAGAAAATCAACTTTTTCATTTATTTAAGTATTTTTTTGATTGGTAGAATAAAGCAATTGTAAAACATAAATACATATAGTTCATAGGTCTTTCTATAGGAAAGTTTAACATCGAGTCAACTATATATATCACAAAAATCAAAAAAATCATAAAATCTAGATTAAAGCTTCTTGATTTTAATGATCTTAAGAAGGAAATAAAAATAGGGTAGAAAATATAAAACATAAAACAAAGTCCACCAAGAATTCCAATTTCAGCTAAAGTTTGAAGAAAATCATTATGAACGAAATAAGGGACTCTATAAGATACTATAATTTCCTTACTTAAATCAATTGATTTAATTTTCCAGTTCCCAATACCAATACCCAGCAAAGGATTATCACCTATAGACTGGATAGCTGTTGTATAGAAGTTTAATCGTTCATTTACAGATTCATCAACTCTAGGATTCGTTACATTTGAGAATCTCTCCGTTAAAAGACTATAAGCATTTTTTTCATTAATAACATTATATGAAAAAACACTTATTATCAAAGTGATTATAATTAAACTATATTTTAGATAATATATTCTTCTCTTTGATATTATAACTAGAATTAAAATAGATATAAAAAATAAAATTAATGCTAGAACGGCTGCCCTACTCATTAGTAAGAATATTGAAAGGAAAGAGGAAAAAATAAAAAAAAGAGAAAGTGCTCTTATAAAATAATTTTTATAGTTAAATATCAAAAAAACAGGTACAACTGTCTTAATTAAGATTGAGAAAGAAGATATATTTACATTTCCTCCAAATCCCTTAAAATCATTGGATCTTTCAAGAAGATTACCATTTATAATTACAGAGTCAAATACTCGATAATTAATCAAAACAGATTCAATAAATAAACTTATAAGCGTGGCTATTAAAAAGTAGTTGAAAAATTTAAAATTCTTAAAAGAACTTAAAATAACTATGAAACTAAATGCGACAAATAAGTTTAATGTTTTTAGTAAAGTGACAACTCCTTCAATAAGGTTTTCAGCAACTAATAATGAAATTGTGGATATAACTACACATAAACAATAGGCTAAATAATGATTCTTATACTCAAAATTTGAAATATACTCTTTCAAATTAAAATTCTTATATATATGAATAAAGGAGAAAATATTTAATAATGATATAATAAACATTTGAGGAAAAACTTTATCGTATGCCACAAATATACCAGTAATATATGCTGGGGTGATATAAACGAAGAAATAGAGGCTTAATAAAGTTACTTGAAAAGTGTTTTTCATTTTATTTCTTAGTATATATCAAAAATAAAAAAAACCCTCCATAAAGGAGGGTTTAATTTTTATAAAGTTATTAGTTAGTTAAATTATCCTAACCAAGTAACTCTACTAAAGTGAGTAGCAGCAACAGCATTAGAAGTTCCTGCAGCAACAGCGTCTTCAGCTGTTCTAACATCAGTTCTTTCTACTGTTGTACCAGTAGTAAGACCTACTTTAGCCCAATCAGTATTGGTAGTAAAGTCAGTTGTTAGCTCTGTAAGCGAAGCACCAACTGATCCATCAACAATAGCAGAAACTTTATTTAAATCAGTACCTGCATCATTAGATGTCATTTTAATTATAATACCTGCTTTAGTTGAAGTCGCAATCGTTGAGTTATCTCCAGTAGACTTAGTAGCACCAA
>MDTE01013191.1_pt1 | contig 16678 bp, 12 predicted proteins | sample 811231 | NCBI WGS metagenome assembly MDTE01 (sample SAMN05326651, study PRJNA326480) | marine metagenome | isolation source: seawater | place: Indian Ocean: Red Sea | collected 2010
ACTTCAGTCAATTAATGAGTGATCGCCACCTGCGGCGACTGATTGTGGGGTGCTCAATGTATTACCAGCGAATATCTTCATTCAGAAAATACTTCCCAGACGACCAGATCTATTGCATGACCTTTGAGGACCTTCTGTCAAAGCCCAGACAATCGCTACGACAGATGATGAGGTATTTGGGAGTGAGTCCAAAAGTCAAAAAAATACTGGACTCGAATGGCAATCTGCCCAAAGAGAATCCAGCTGGTGATAAAGGACGCGACTATGTCGAAAAGCCGGAGTGGGATCCAGATGTCAAACAACGTGTCTTGCGTAAGATTCAACCAGATACACAACAGATGCTTGCCTATATGGGAAAACCACTCGATTTCTGGAAACTGTGAATCGACACTTCATATGGTTCAAAAACTGGCCATTGATCTATGGCCGCGTCCCAAAAGTGGCCAACAGCTCAATCAAAGCCAGCCTTTGTCGGCTGCTTGAGCAGAAACCGGTCAAAGGAATACGCACAACATCAGATGCATTCTGGAGTCAAGGTACGCATGGAGAAACATCAATGCTGGGACATCAAGAAGCAATCATGTGCAGAGGTACACACTTTTGCTTTAGCTTTGTAAGAAATCCATTTGACAGACTCGTTTCCGCCTTTAACAACAAAGTGGTCGAGCTAGATGTCATCCCAGGACCCATGCAAAAAATGGGTCTAACCAAAGGGATGACCTTTGCAAGCTTCTTGGAATGCATTGCAGCCACAAATGATAACGACCTGGATGTCCATCTATTACCACAGAGCACAATCTTATATCAAAACAGCAAACTGATACCAGATTTCATCGGCAAGTTAGAACAAATGGAGCACGATTGGGCCGAACTCCAAGTACGACTCAAGCAAGAAGGGATAGCCAACCTTGGTGAATTGCCGCAAAAGAACCGACGCAGATCCGATAACCGTGGTGACCTCAAAAACTACTTTTCAGACCCTGGGCTGATTCGCCTTGCGGCCGATCGATTTCAGGATGACTTAAACCTCTTTTACGAGGAGCTTGATTTAAATCAGATCAGCCGGTGAATCATCGTGATGTGATCAGCGAGAGCCTGAACGCCTCCGAACCGTTCTTGCCCCATCACGTTCCGAATCAACTGAAGCAGACTCAACCGTCTGAGAAGCATCCTCAGTTGAGGACTCAGGGGAGTCGTCGGGCTCTTGTTCAGCAATTAATCCAAGCACCATGGCTGCTTCAAGCTGATCATGGACATCGCCAATGATCATCAAAGCCTTCAGAACCAGCTGAGCACGGGGTGCTTTCGGTAAACCAGGACGAAGCTTCTTGGTGGTGTTCCAAAGCTCGAGTGCAACTTCCTTTAGGAGAGCGTGGTCTGCAGCCATAACTGGGGTCAGTCTTGTGCGTTCATCACAGCCTACTGTGACGCCGGAACCAGAACTCGGCAGAGAACTAAGCCAGCCTTTGAGTAATTGTTTTGAAAAGACGACAAGTTTTCAACAGACCGCTTTAATTCAAGTCAAAGGATCCAGTGGTTAACGGTTAAGTCACTGAATTAATCGACAAACACCAGATCACTCGGCAGCATGTCAGGTGAACCATCGAGAATGGCAACCAAGCCTTTAGACTCAAACTGTTCAGGTTTAAGTTGTCCATAACCGACACTCAAATAGACTTTTCCAGATGGTTGATGATAAAGCACTGAAAGATGGTCGGAATCCCAGTACGACTTGAGCTCTTTCTTGCTCTGCGCGACATGAAGATGAGGCTGTTCAGATGCAGATAGCAGAGGACTTGAGCTGGAAAAGACAAGCTTGTCTCGCACAGAATCAGTCTCGGTAGGAACTTGATGATCATCGTGATGATGACCACTTTGTTGATCACTCGACACAGATTTACCCAGGTTAAAGTCAGAAATACGATCTGCATGACGACGACCAATCTTATCGTTCTTCAGAAGGTAGAACGAGTCAGAACCATCTCCACCGGTCAAAAGATCTCGACCTGAACCACCAATGAGAAGATCATCACCATCACCACCATTGAGCTGATCCCGTCCTCTCCTGCCCTTCAGTTGATCACGATCTGCATCGCCGTAAAGCACATCGTCCGATGAACCTCCCAAAAGACGATCATGCCCTAATCCGCCACTGGCGAAAAGAGAGTCGCTGGCCTCGAGAGGCTTCACCCGGTCATTTTGACGAGTGCCGGTACGACTGAGACGTGCGTCATAACCGGACAAATCTGAGTATTCACTGTGATGATGGGAATCACCGTGATGATGCGAGTGCGTCGAACCAAGCTCTAGAAACGTTGTTGTCGATGAATCATTAAATTCAGGGCTCAAGACGTTGTATTCTGAATCGACAAAGGAGTCTGATTCGACATTCAACCCATTTTGGAGAGGAGAAGAACCATCGTATTTGGAATCGCCGGGATAAACGTAATCACCTTTAAGGTCTGCATTCAAACGTTCGATCGACTGCTCAACCGTTTCTGCACCACTGCCGATCAACCGATAGGAACTGGAAAGAAGGCCCTTCAATTTCTCAGAAGGCCCCATATACATTTCGATATCACCGTCAATATTGATGCTGTTACCAATCTGGGCGATTGCGTACAGGCCGAATTCGGCGATCGTCTCAAGCTCTGTTGAATTGTATTGTTCAGCGTCAGGTAAACCACGATCATCGGCCAGATTCGAATAACTCGAACGTTCGTCAAGATCGACAACACCTGCCTGAGCATAAGTGACCGTACCTAACGCATGGTCGTAAAACTTGCCGAGAATCGCGTCAACGGCAACAGGATTGGAAAGATCAAAATCACCATCAAAGCGGAGAACTTCTCGTACATAGTCGGTGGAAACCGGCTTTTGTGAGACATCAGGGCCGTATTGATCACCTAAAAGACGACTACTGAAACGAGCCAATTCCTCCGGAGTAGGGAGACGATCAATTTCAGTAACGAAGACTTTAATGACATCCTTTTGGGCTGAGATCAAATCTGAAGCATTCGAGAGGTAAGGCAATCGGTAAGTATTATGCTGATCAAGATATGCGTAAGTATCTGTTGCATCCCCAACGGAAGCAACGGTGACGGGATTCGCAAGATATCCAGAAAAAGCTTGCTTGAGGTTTAAGTCTCCTCCCCCACCACGCTTTTTAAGATCCGCGAGACTTTGCTCGTCGTTCACCAGCCAATCAAAACCACGGCCTGAGTCGATTGTTTCAAGCCGATCAAGTGGTGAACTGATCTGGAATTGAAAGTCTTCAGCGGCATAAGCTGAATACTTTGCTTCGTCTACAAAAGGATTGTAATCACCCGTTGAGTGAGCCAGATAACTAGCCGCTCGCATTGTGGCTGTTTTCATTAAGGCTGAGGGCTTCTCTTTCTGATACATCACAAGCGTCTCAAGCCCGAGATTATGCCAAGAGGAAAAACCACTGGACAAATCAATTTTGCCCTTCATCTTCGGATAAAAGGCCGATAAAGTTATATTATTGCGCGAAGAAATAACCTGAATTGGACTTCCTTTATCTTGAGCACCAACAATGGCAATATCGCCAAAATTATCTGTGTCAAAATCGCCAATCGTAAAACGAGTATCGGTCTTGTCACGAAGGCTGGGATCCCATGCAAAAGACGTGATATCCCCTGAATGGAAAAAGCCATTCTGAGTTTTACTGTTGCTCCAGACACTAATGCGACCATTTCCACCCTCGCCTGCTCCAATGACAATGTCTTTAAGAGCATCACCAGTCATATCACCAACACCCAAGTTGACCCCAGCGCTCCAATTCTTCTCACCAGGGAAGGCCTTGAAACGATCCATTTCCGTGAGGTCGCGACCGCTGAAAACACGAATCAGATCACTACCGCCGACACCAAAACCGACGACGATATCGACAAAGCCATCCTTATTGACATCACCGAATGCCAATTCATGACCGACATCACCAGACAAAGGTAATACCAATTCACTGTAATCTGAAGCCTTTCGAATCACAACATCCTCACCAGGCTCAAAGCTGGAACGATCAGACGTCCAGGTTCTGTCCAAGTTATCAATCGTTTTGATTAAAATACCTTGACCGCTGTCTTCGTGCGGAAGAATATGGCAATGTTGCATATAGCCACCAGTGAAATTTTCATAAATGGTGGCAGTCGTCATTCTCGATGGCTCCCACTCGTTGTAATTAGCGGGTGCTGGATAACGATTACTGCTGGGAAGAGAATAAGATTGAGAGCTTGGTAAAGCCGACTGCAGTGCAATCGTATCTTGTCTGAAGTCAGCACCAAAGAAGCCCTCGCCGTTATCTTGGGCCGAATGATCGAAGCCGAGAGACTCGTTAATCACCTCCTTCAAATCAGAATTAGTGGATGTATCAGAGGTTATTTGTTGATTCAAGACTCTCAAAAGAGACGTTGCCGCACTTTCTAAAGGGCGCTCTTCGCGGGTAGCAATCTCATTAATCGCATACAGTGCAAGATCAGCAACATTATCAAGCCGAGCTTGAGCATCAAGATCAGCTGATGAGAGATCTCCTCCATTACGGAAATGATCCAGCATCAGCTGAGGAAAATCATTGATACCAACTCGCTTTAACTCACCTGCCCAGTAGAAAGTATTTTCTGGGTTGAAAACATTGGAACGTGTAATCGTATAGTAAGCTCCGTCAGCAATTTGCAAATCCAGGTCTCTCGCCGTATCATAATATTTCTGATAGAAGTTTTCGAACTCAGATTGATATGGCCCTTGGGTAAGCCGCTCAACAAGCGAATCTTCTGAAGCGGATTCCACAAGGAGGTCTACCTCAAGTCTTAATTCATCAGGATTAGGGAAGCGCCCCAAGTACGCCATAAACAACTGGATAGCAGACTTTGCCTCAGGCGATTCTTCAATCCGTTGCGATGAATCAACACGATTGCGATTTCCGGTATTTCCGGTTATTGCTGGATCAATACTCTGAAAATGGTTCTGATGAGGATGAAAAGGATGTTGCTCAGACGCCCACTGCTCATGATCCCAGAACTCAAGTGTATCGAGTTGAGTGATTAAAGCAGGGTTGTAAGGAAGAACATTATCATTGAGAAGAAATGGGGTTGGATATCCTGCATAACGGTTTGGCTTGTCGTTAGGCAAAGACTCCTTGGGGTTGTAAAGCCCTCCATTGATCTTGGCATATCGATTTGCACCTTCAACAAACAAGTTGCCAGACCAAGTTATCCGACGAACCTGAAGAGGTTCATACTTGGATAGATCGTCGTTGATAGCAGGTGCAGACTTTTTAGGTGTTACTTCAGTCGGCAAGCGCTTGGGAGCATTAGCTTTGTCTCCCTCCACAACAATCGTGCCCAACTCGATATTGGGCCAGATCCAGCCCCCAGCCCTCAAGCCGGCACCAGTCCAAGCCTCAGAAATAATTTTGTATTCACCGGGCTTATCAAAATAAGTGAGAACTTCATGGCGCTTAGCAGGAGAAAGGAAGTGGTTGTTCTCCAGCTCAGGGGCAGGAAGTGGTTGAAACTTCCCATTCACGGGATCTTCTATTTGAAGACCATTTAGTATTGAATTGTTATTACCAGTACGTGTTTGGGAGATTGAATTCGATTGATAGCCGTCTCGCGCATAGAGGTATGTATCAACGGACTTCCAAGTCTTGGGATTGTCAACATCAAACTCTTTACCCTTCACTGGGCGAACAATCTTGACATTATAAAAACTATTGCTCGAGTAATTAATAAAAGAAAATGCATTCCATTCGCCAGTCTTGTAACCAGTCTTCTCAGGTTTGTACTCTCCATTCAAGAGATACAAATTTCGCGCCGTATCCTCAGGAGTAAAGGGGCTTGTTGTTAGCTCGTATCGCCCTGTCTCCTGGCTGTAGACGAAATTGAAATTTTTGATCCCGATGTAACTGCGACGTGCCTTTGAAAATTCCTTAGGAAGATACTCCAAAGGGTCGCCAACGGAAAGATTCGCAAACGCACCGCCATAGACTTGAGAGTTTGCTGATCCGTGGAAATGAGGATGCCACCAAGATAATCCTAGATGGTGAGATTTCGGGATTTTGATAACTTGTTCCCAATCCTCTGTATATTCAACTTTGACATTATCGCCAAAGCCATCAGATGTAACGTTGGTTCCATGAAAATGGACATTGGTCGAGCCAGAAGCTCCAGACTGGGTATAGCCGACACCACCAACACTTAATCGGGGTTGCTTTCCTAAAGTACGAATATCAAAATCGCTGTTTTCATACCCATAAACAACATTGAGCTTAAGTTGATCACCAGGCTCAACATGGAGATGGGCACCGGGTGATATAGGTTCAATCTCCCCCGTGGAAGAATTACGATGTCCGTATGTATAGAGAAGAATATGAGAGGCTACATCTGCGTTGATATTTTTATTGTCAATGTGTGAATAAACAACCTCGGGTACGCCTTCGGGAACCTCTTGGCCCAAAACTCCTTGAACGTGTTCACCAACACCGGGTACGGACAAGGGGCCAGTGCCCCAGTAAGTGGTGTAAGTCACCACACCATCTTTTACACCATCCTCATCAAGCGGACCACCGTCGTAGACAAAATATTCGGGGAAGAATCCGCCACGCTTCTTGAACGGCGACATTAAAAGACAAGTATATTGAAGCGAATTTAGCAGTGAATCACACAAAAAGAGGATTTTGTCAGGAAATTCACCAATAAAGAAGGGAGATTTTTATATTTATTTCAGGTTTGCCAAGCATCAACTCACGTAACAATGCCTAGATTGATGAAAGACTACGATTCATCATGCACAAACTGCTGATTAAATCTGCATTAATCGCCAGCTTTGCTGTAATTTCAGGTTATTCCGCAAATGGCAACACAAAAGGTATTAATCAATCCTCTTCAGAAACCAGTTCATCGACAGAGTTGGTAGCCGATGGATCAACCGTTGTTACGTCGCTGGGTACTGGTAGTTGCTCAGATCTTGTTGAGAATGTCACAGTATTGAAAGATGGCTTCCAATGGACTGAGGGACCAGCCTGGGATAAAGGCAACAAGCGTTGGATCTTCAGCGACGTCATGGGAGATACTGAATACGCCATCACACCTGGAGGAGACTTAACAACACTCAGGGAGAAAGCAGGGTTTCCGAACGGTCACGCAGCCAAGAGCGACGGATCATTTGTTGTTGCTCAACATGACCGAACCTTGGACTCGGTTGCTGGTGATGGATCGAACTTCATGCTCGTAGCAGATACCTACGAGGGCAACAAACTGAATAGCCCTAACGATGTTTCGATCGGTAATGATGACGCCATATATTTCACTGATCCAATGTTCGGAATTCAAGGTTTTGGACCAGAAAAGGCTGAATCTGCCCTGGGATATGCAGGTGTATTCCGTCTCAACAATGGATCCCTTGACCTAATCAATAATGATCTTGCAACACCTAATGGAATTGCAATTACGAACGATCAAAAGACATTGATTGTCTCTGATACTTCTACAAACTCCTTGTATTCCATTGATTTAGACTCTTACAGTAACGATCCTTTGCCTGCTGTGAAGTTAGCAGAGCTTGCTCCCATCGAAGGTGGTGGTGAAGGTCATGGACCAGATGGATTGCGTATTAGTTCAGATAATTCAATTTGGGCAACCGGTAAAGGCGGTATTAATGTTCTAACAAACGACGGAAGCAAAACCTGCTCGATTCCATTCCCAAATCATGTAGCAAATCTCGCTTTTGGAGGCGACAACGACAATTTGATTTTGGTCACGTCCGCAGACAAGCTTTACACGATCACTCTTAAGTAGACACTATTTCCTCTCAATCATGAACGCCAAGTCCTTACTGGCTTCCTCAGGATTTGTTTGCTCAATTTTCCTGCAGGGTGCATTTGTCGCTCCAGCACATGCAACTGATGCTATTAACTCAGTTCCTGTTCAACAAGTAGCTCGTTCCATCGTAATCAATAATTCTTGCCAGGAAATCTGGAAAACAATTTCTGATTTTGGTGGTATTGCTCGATGGTATTCAGGCTTTTCAAAAAGCCGTCACATGTCAGGCCCAGTTAACCAAGTGGGAGCTGTACGTGAACTAACAAGAGCCAGTAATGGCAAAACATTTGAAGAGAAAATGATTCTCTTCGATCGACCTGGTTTTACGATGGCCTACAGCCACGTCAAGGCTGGCCCCGTACGCGAAACAATTAATCAAGTAAGACTGGAAAATCTCAACAGTCGTCAGCAATGCTTGGCGACTTGGGGTTCAACCTTCAGACTGAAACCAGAGCAAGAGAATGATGCCGAGAAGATCAAAGGATTCTTTGTAAAGGCATTTAACAATGTCTTGGCAGATCTAAAAACAACGTCTGAACAATAGCAAATTTTAGATTGTCTTTCGGATCTTGATTTGCAAATATGCTGGCGAAGCACTGAGCAGAGTGAGGAAATCCACTTAAAATTAATTGGATTTTTCTCTGACCGATGAGATTCTCATTTTATGCCCTCACTCTGGTTGGAGCAGCCCTTCTTTCAGGTCAGCCGGTCGTTGCAGGAAATTCCACAAGCCTCGAATCTTCCATCAATTCAGGCATTGCAATTGAATCTTCTCAAAAGCAGTGTGAATCACTCCTCTACTCTTTGACCAAAAGCAGTGAAAGCCTTCTTGAGGAATGCCTAAAGAGCAGTTATATTTCACAAGAGCTTAAGCAGGATTTACAAGCTCTCAACGAAACGATTCTTGAGACCGACGATCAACTCATTGCTCAAGCTCAGCCTCTTACTCTTGAAAGTCTACAGCGGCAAATTGATGCGTTAAGGAATAAAATTGTTCAGCTTGAAAGCCAAGCAGTTACCACTGCATCTGTTGCTGAACAAAGGGAACTTGAACTGGAGCAAACAGTTGCTGAATTGACCAAGGAAGTTAATACACTCAAGGTTGAACTCGAAAGCGATGGCAAGAGCATCGCCAGTTCAGCAACGACAGCTCCTGACACAACATCAGAAGCACCACCATTTAAGCCCACTGTGACCTTCAGTGGATCAGCCAATATGTTGTATGGAGGTGTTACGGGTGATGAGGATAGTGCAGGCCGCCAGCTGTGGAAATCTGATCTGTCGAATGCAAACAAAGCTTTTAGCAATCAATCGTTTTCGGACACACCTCTACAAATCACCGGTGCAACAAATCGTGCAGGTGGTAAGGCTTATCGCTATTATTTCTCAGGCCAGAGTGAAAATACATTTCCACCCAACGGCCTAATATCTGTTGATAAGAAAACAGCTGAAAGTTATGCAATGGCTTCCAGTTGGACTGGAGGAAAAGTTCGTTTCAATACATTGCCAAATGGCGGTGACCTTGTAATTACTGATAAAGGTGACCCCAATTACAACAAAACCAATCCGAAAACTCTCGATTATGGATCAGCCAATCAAATATTGGTTGATTTCCAAGGCCTTCCCATGGTTCCCAACGTAGGAACTGGAGGTTTGAAATCTGGCGTCAAAACTGGAGAACAGGTTGATGCAAATGATTTTGACATTAACAATTTAGGGAATGAAATCACACTTAATGGCATTTCACTCTCGAGAGACGATGTCCAGAACCTCATTGATTTGGGTAACGCCTCACGTAGAGCCAAAGGAATTAGAGATAACATGGACATCGACTATACCGTCGGCAGCGGCGAAACAATTAGCACAATTGCCTTCAAGTATGGAACAACAGCCTCGAAACTTTTAGCGTTAAATCCAGAACTAGGGGATGATATCAGCGATGTTGATGTTCTAAAACAAGGAACTGAACTGAAGGTTCCATCCAATCTTAATTCTAAATTGACCAAGGGTGACAATATGGTTTCACCTGGTGGATTGGTTGACAATAAGGCTACATACGATGATTTATTAAATCTAGCGATTGCAGAATACGGCTCATTAACCAACAAGCAACGTCGCAAAGCTGAGAGTACTGCACAGAGATTTATTCGTGGATTGGCTGAGTCAGAACCAGGTTCAGATCCAACAAAAATCAACAACAACTTTATGCGTGCTTATACATTTAACCATGACGTCAAGCTGAACCTCACCGCGAGCCTGTGGGGACCTGACATGTTAAGGATCACACTCAGACACAGAAATTATTTGCCATATGGAAATCGAGCTAATTTCCCTGCTGCAAACTTAGCATTTGGTTTTGGTGGTAATAATAATCCAAATCTTACTTTTGACAGGCTTTGGTGGAAGTTGCCAGTCAACGACAGCACAAGTGTTTGGGTTGGTACACGTCTTAAAGACTATCATTTCTTGCCCGTACGTTATGGCAACTTCTATCCAGTCGAACAGCAAAACTATTTCTTTGCGACAGCTGCCGGTATGCATGATTATGTTGGATCTGGTATCGGTTTAACGGCTAATAATCTTTCTAGTGACTTCCTTGGAGGCAGTCTGAGTTTTGGCGCAGGTTATCTAGCTAACTCTGCAGATGCGATCAATCCAGTTACAAATGCCTATCAAGAAAAAGGCTTGGTCGGAAGAGATACTCGCTTCAGGGTACCTGTCCAGCTTGGCTACACAAGCGACGATGGTTCAGTGATTGCATCGCTGAACTATATATTCGGCAATGGGGATACATTGAATTGTTTTGTTGGCACGACCCTCGCATGTAATCCCTTCTACTACGATACTGATCAATTCAATCAATTTGGTCTTTCATTCGGCTGGCAGTTTGCCGAAAACGTGTCAATCAATGCTGCATATAACGAACTATGGTACCGGTCTCGCTATGACAGCTCTGTGCTTGGAGTGCCAATGGTTGAGACTGGTGACACTGCCAAGTCTCGCAGCTGGATGACTGCGTTCATCATTGATGACCTGATCTTTGATGATTCAAAGATCGGTATAGCAATCGGCAATGTACCTTATATCTACGAAAATGACTCTGCTTGGGGCACTGATGTTGCACCTTTAGCCTTCGAAACATGGGTTAATTGGGATCTGAGTGACTATATTTCTGTTCAGCCAGGAGTTTTCTTCTTAACGAACCACGACGGTCTGTCCGACGGAGGAACAGATTGGGGCATGACCTTCAGAACTTACTTGAAATTCTAATTTTTAAGAATCTTCCGACTAATCTTCACACTACTGATTTTTCACATGCATTCCGTCCGTCACCTATTAGCACTCTCAGCAGTCTCTGCTGCTGCACTCATCTCAACACCAGTCGTAGCCCAATATCAATCAACTACACCAATTTTTCAATTCCGAATGGATCAGTCGGTTCCATTCAAAAGATTATATTTTTTCGGAACCTCAGGTGAACGGCTTGACCGGTCTGAATATTATCTTGTCATCAAAAAGGAAGAACGTCTCAATAGCACCGATCAGTTGCAGGTTTCAATACCACGAGGTTTTTACAAACGATTTAAGCTAGGTATTCTTAACGTCTGTACGATGCAGCGTGGTGGATTTGTGAAAAAAACAAAATGCAAAGACAGCATAGCTTTTAACTCAAATTTTGACGATTCAAATCAGTTGCTAACAATAAATCTCGGTGAAACTCTAGATGATGATCAAGATATTGCCATTTATGCGAAACTTAATAACCCTATCAGCAATGGCCTGTACCAATTTAATGTTATGAGCAGCATTGATGAGCAGGAAACCAAAAGTTATTTAGGATCATGGCTCATTAGCGTGAATTAAAGGCAAAGGCTTTTCTATGAAGTGTGTTCTATTACGAGCACTGCATTTCATTGTCAATATTTTCCACAAAAACTGATTTTCGAGTTCCCCTTTTTCCTTGCTCGCAATATATATTCGACGCACATTTATGATGATCTATCCCCAAAAATCATAATCTGTTCTTATTGAGTTGCCACCGCCCTAGGCACGAGGTTGCTAGACATTTCATAATCAACTGAGATGAGCTATTTTGTATGATATTCGACTGTAAAACGATGGAACGACTCTCATCGCGGTTCGATTGTTGCAGACAGAAGCAAATAAGGCTATGGATCATTCTCACCCAAGTTTTTGGATCACTTCTATTGGTTCCAATCAATCTCGCAGCCTCTGCGATCCTTAAAAATGGTGAAAGCAGTAACGGTTATTACTGGCAAAAGACCTCAACAAACTGGAAACCTGTCATCATTCGATATCAATGCCGCTCCTCAGTTTCCGGAAAAATAGAAAAGCAACAGAAATGTAGAGACGCTGGAGCAGTCAAGCCTCAGTAAAAGGGATTGGAAACGATGTCACGTCAGACATACGGTGAAGTATCATTTCGATGAATCGTCGTTGATTAGCTAATCATTGAAGTCTGTATGGAGGTGCAACCTAGCAATCGTTTTGATCTCAAAGCTGAACAGCTCCGTAAGTTACCAAGGATCCAGTACTGGGTCTGTCATGCATCCCCTTCAAGGTCTACCCATTGCAGCAGGGACAAACCTTGTTGGGGTCTCGTTCATAACGAGAGGTCATCATCGAGCAGTAACGAGCTTTTCTGCTGCTTCCCAAAGTCTTAGCTGTTGACTTAGAAAGCATCTCGATCAAGAAGACGAGACAACAATCAGCATCATCATGACCACAAAGAATGCGTTTGCGAGGAAAATCTGTTTGTCTGTCCGGCAAAAAGGAACGTTGACAAACCAATCCGAGCTGCGTTGATAGCGATATGAATCTCCAGTTCCTGGGGCAATTATCAGCCTTTCGAATCTTACGAACAATTTGGTTTCGACTCGCTTGATTCCAACCTTCCTACCAGGCGCTGTTTCCTTCCATTAGTACTCATCTAGAGGTAGTTTGTCTGAATAGCCTGAACTATAGGATCTAGCAATTGAGTACATAAGACTATCTCGATCCATGCCCCTTTTTAGCAACATCCCAAACTGTCGACTAGGACGTTCAAGATAGTAAAAGCTCACACCTAGGCAGCAGTCCATGCTCCAGCCTCATTCTGTTCCGGTGATCAAGTGTCAGGCCAGTCAACAGAAGATCAGTGTCTGCTGGCTAGAAACGCACATCGATGCTCAGAGACCGCTAGCACTTGAAGGTGTCCGGGTCTTTTGCATGGTCATGCAGAAACGAATTTTTCCAATGGCATAAAGGCTGCGTCTTTCTTTGATCATGGCTACCAAGATGGCAGCAGCTGACCTCATATGGATAACGGCTCCAATGCAATGGACACACTCTTGGGATTGGTCTTCATTCTTTGGATCCCATGTGGGATCTATGCAAGTGCGATTGCTGCATCCAAAGAGCACAATTGGCTCCCATGGATTCTTGGTGGATTGCTTTGCGGACCCGTCGCTTTGATTGCAGCTGCTGGCCTGCCTGATCGAAAACTCACCAGGTATATCCGCATCCTCAGTGAGGATCAAAGTGAAACCACGAAAGACGTTGGCTCCGTGACTCGACAACAAAGTCTCAAACCATCCGACTTACGCTGAAGACGTAACAGGAAATCTTCGAGGATCGTCCACTACCAGCTATCAACTGAAAGTATCAGGGTCGCTGGCACGCAATGTCAGATCGCAACCGCAGGACTGCAGACAGGCAGCAAGGTAAAGGATCAATCCCTCAGTTCGCCCCTCAGGTTGGCGCGGGCACCACTGCGCCACTGCAACGGCAAAGCATTGGTGGATAAACGACAGTGGGTGGGCTCGTCAGCCTCAGCAGCGGGGAAGAATGTGAATGACGATGTCATGCTGGTTAGCGTCATTCCAGCCTTCACGAATGAGACGACGGGCTCCGGCTGCTCCTCCGGAAGCTTGAACAGAACTACGGAATAGTCGGCCGACACACTATTTGATCGCATCCATCTGACCTGCCAATGAATCAGCGACGGCGGTTGCCTCAGCATATCGAGGTCAGTGAATCGATCCCAGTCCAATGAATGAGACTGGCAAGAAGCGGAAACCCATCAAGTAGGCGGTGTGCCCCAGAGAAACCTGGGGTCTGTCGTGATCAGTCGCGTTGATGATTCGCGCTCTTGTGTTTCAGTGAATCTGATTTGGACGGCGTTTTGCCGGATGACTTGGAGGCCAGAGAGGCTTCCAGACGCTGCAGCTGAGCTTCACGCAGAGCGTCGGAAATACTGAGGGTGATGTCAGTCATCGATCGGCGTTCCCGATTGCAGCAGGCAAAGGGCCCAGACAGTCGAGTTGACGCCTTCTGATTTAGGGACTTTGGAAGGCTAGGTGCTCAGCGACCTGCGTCCAGTGAGCAAAAGTGCTGCAGTCAGCAAAAGGCCACACACGGTTCAGCCGAAGCAGAAACCGACCAAGCGGTTGCAAGAAGGGCAAAACGCGACCAAGGGCCGATCGTTGTCAGGCCCGATGTCCCGTACCCCTTGCCCTGAGGTGACCACTGCGAAAGCAGAAGGCAGATCTCGGCTCCCATACCCACCGCTTCTCCAATAGCGATGGAACGACAAACGGCGGCCGAAAGCCACAAGGGGGGGCTGACCAGCAGATCGTTACCAATTACACAACCCAGTTCAGCAGATGTGATGGGTTGAGCCAGCAATCAGCAGAAACCTTCAACCTGTATCCCACGGAACCCATGCAGAAGCGGTGAGCTGAAAGGGTGGAGAGAGTTACATGCGCAACTGTGCGGATCCTTCGCTACCGCGGCAACAGTTACACCAGCCCTGAGCCTTCCTCTGAAGCTCCGCGGCCGGGTGCACGCTCCTATCGCTGGGTGAAATACACCATCGAGCCCAACAAGGTTGTCCCCCTGCAGCAACGCGAAGCAACAGCAGGCAACGAGCAGCTGGCCGCCTGAGCGGGCCCCAGCTGTGCCGTCATCGATGCGGTGAAGGTGAAAAGAAACGCCGACATCGATGGAATCCCAAGTGCCATCACAGGAACAGTTGGTGGCCAATCATCGCCGGGGTGTCTCAGTCCGGAATCGTGAGGCAGGTGCAGCCGCGAGCAACTGGCGTAGCTGCTTATGGTTAGAGGCCTGCTCCGTGAAGAGAGTCAGGGGGGTGCAATCAGGAGTGTTGCAATGGGCTCGAGCTGTACGGTGAAAACCGGAAACGCCTTGGTGTTGCGGCGGAAGTTGACGCAGAGGAGGACAATCAACGCTCGAGGCAGCCTGCGGTAGGGCGACCAGAGAGCTGCTCTCCCGTGGGTTACAGCACCTTCATCTCCGAGCACGTCTTAACCTCCTTAGCCTTCTCTTGCGGATTGCCCCCAGAACAATCGATGGGACAAAAAGGGCAGATAAGAGTGAAGAAGGGATGCCAAGAAATAACATAAAATACAACCACAAATAGGCAGTGGCTGGGCCAGCAAAAGCACCATTAACAAAAACCAATAAAGTGAATAATCCAATCAGAACAAAAATAGTTTGCACACTAAACAGATACAACAAATAGCAGTCAACCACCAGCGGAACCTCCGTTTCATACGAAAGCTCCAATCACAATCAGTCGATGATTAGCCCAGACAAAGAGAGCCGCTGTCCCGGCGGTTAGCAACCACGAAAGAGACTTATTCCCACGGCATAACCGCATTTTTGCATTCCTCGCTAATTGGCCACTCTTTCCCTCCCCTCCTTACCATGGAGACGCTATTCATCCATGCAGCTATACGCACATTGACGCATTGCCCCCATTCATCTTCTACATACTCAGCGATTGGAATCACTACAACAAGGGAAATCCCAGAAATGATAATGAAAACAAGCGTCAATCACCAAATAAACCATAGGCAACCTTCTTCTTTCGTTTTTTTCAGTCATCACTAACCAAGTCGCAGAGAGCTGTTGCCCCGAGGGTTAGCAGCCCCGTCATAGTCGTAAAGACATCCACACCCATCTGCACAACGTGTACGGCAAAGCTGTGCCTCAGTTGGTGCGGCAGATCTGCCCAATGGCTTGCCGTGTTTTGAGCACCATCGGAGAGAACTTCGATGTTCTGTCACCTGATAGCTGCGATCTCAGAACCCCGGCAACCCAATGGGTAGGAGCCCCTGACAAGGGCGTCATCACGCGCGGCGTTGCGGTCGAGATGGATAGGTCTGGCGATGGCTGCCATCAAAATCAAGCGCGGTGGCATCGGGTCCCTGGGGACAACAGCCACTGGTGAACAGCATGGCTCTGCTAACCATCAATACAAAGAGCTGATGACAGCGATCCGGCGGTTGGCAGAAAGCAGGGTTGATCTCTCACAGGTGCAGGTCATGGCTGAAACGACCACAGCGAGGGCTTTGACTGACTCGGAAATGATGGACGACAACAGTTCGGAGAGGCTGAGCAGGCTCTTGCTGCTGTTTCGTGACTGCTGCTTTGCACGCAAAAAGAGGAAGGCCGCCCCTCCCGATGGAAAGACGGCCTAGCTCGCTCGTTTGTGCATTGCAGTCGACCTGATCAGTGAAGCTGGTTCCGTGAAGCGTGATGCTTTCTCGAACGACAGTGAACTGAAAGAAGAAGGTCGAAGCGTCTGGCTGGTGGCAACCCTGGGGCCATTGGGTCCAGGTGTGAAGCTGGTCTCCTGCGGGGCACCTACGAACGGTGCAGAGGAGTGTCGACTGATCAAACGCACATCAGTGTCGTCACAGACGAAGTGCTCACATTTGGGTTGAAAAGTTGGAGCAGGGGCCAGAAAAGTCAGGCTGCTTCTGCAATTTGCTCAGGTGGAGTGTCGGCCGTCATGGGCTCCTCCGATCTCGATG
>MDTE01051102.1_pt1 | contig 16678 bp, 11 predicted proteins | sample 811231 | NCBI WGS metagenome assembly MDTE01 (sample SAMN05326651, study PRJNA326480) | marine metagenome | isolation source: seawater | place: Indian Ocean: Red Sea | collected 2010
GCCTCAAAAAAACAAAAATCATTTCGAAGAAGCAATGCGACCGCGTCTCCCGGCAGCACCTCGAGGGCCTTAAGAACTGCAGCGGCCCGGCGGACCCGCGACTCAAACTCACCACGATCAATCCATCGTTCACCGCTAAAAAAACCCTCACGTAAATCTATGTCTAGCATTTAGTGAAATACCCGTTATTCATGGCAAAATCTCGGCGAACCCAGATCCAAATGGATTTTGCCCCAAGTTGGGCATGGCCAAAACTCCTTTGAACAATGTGATGGAAAAACCCGTCATCTACCCTCTATACTTCCCCGCCGCTGCTAATTCCGACTTAGATCATAAATGACCTGTAGCTTCAATAATTCACAACACGCTCTACAATTCTATCCATGAACACCGGGCCAGATGATATCTACAAAGAACGCACGTATGGCTCCCAATCAATTGGATTTGGAGAGAAACCAGGTATAGCGGTTGTGGATTTTCAACTTGGTTTCACACACCCAGAACACACTTTGGGAGGGTCTCCACTGGTTCAACGTGCCATCACGAATTCCTCCCGCCTATTGAAAGCCGCTCGTGAGTGCAGTGTGCCTGTCGCCAACTGCTACACCGGATACAGCTCGAACCGCGACAAACCCTATTGGAAGATTGCCGCGGTACTCGATGGATTTATAGAAGGCGATGAGGCTACAAAACTAGATCCCCGGACCTACGATCCAACGTATGATGTTGTCCTACGAAAATCGGGTGCGTCCATGTTTTTCCAAACTCGAGCGGCTGCGTTCTTCAATAAAGAACGAGTGGACACGATTATCTTGATTGGATGTGTCACCTCAGGCTGTGTTCGCGCGAGCATCGTGGACAGCTTCCAATGGGGTTTTCGAACCCTTGTGCCCGAGGACTGCGTTGGCGACCAGGACGACAAGCCGCATCATGATAACCTCCGTGATGTTTCGCGCCGCTATTGTGACCTGACCAATGCAGATGAAATGATTGATGCGATCGCGAACTGGCGCCGCAATAACAATTGATCATTAAGTTCCCCCGTTACGGTCTTCCCTTATCGGTGAAATAGAAATAAATGAGTAAGGATAAGAAAAAGATCACTGATTGGTTCGACAGCCAATTAGAAAAGGCCAAAACCGACTTCTCCCGGCTACATCAAGGTGGAGACCCATATCATGATAGGGAAGCGCTTCGCAAAGGAGAAAAACCGCCTGAGCAACGAAAAAGGGAATCCGCGGACACCCCACCGGCACCTCCGCGAACCACAGCACGGGACGTAAAGGATGCAAGGAAAAGACCAGAACAACCCACTACTATCTCGACGGAATCAGACGCCAGACCCGAAAACAACGAGCGACCGGTCCGCTCGCAAGCAATAGGCACTCCCGTTTATCGTTTGGGCGTAGACGTGGGCGGCACCTTTACCGATGTCTTATTAATTGAGGAAACGAGTGGAAATTTTTTCACGGCTAAAGTGGCTTCCACTCCACATGACTCGTCCATAGGCGTACTCGAAGGAATTGAACGCGTTTGCCAGTCGGCAGCAGTCACTCCCACCGACATTGGTCATGTGATGCATGGCACAACCGTCGCCACCAATACTGTTCTCACAGCATCGGGCGCAAAAGTTGGATTAGTAACCACTAAGGGTTATCAGCAGGTCCTGCAAATTGCGCGTTCGTATGTGCCCGGAGGACTCGGAGGATGGGTGATTTTCAATAAACGTGATCCCCTCTCCCCGCTAGAGCTCACTATCGAAGCCGATGAGCGCATCGATTCTAACGGTAAAGTTATAACCCCTCTCGACGAGACTGCATTACAGCACTCTCTACAAATGCTTGCCGATAGCGGAATCGAGGCTTTGACTGTTTCATTAATGAATGCGTATACGAACGGCACTCATGAGGAACGAGTTCGTATGATTGCTGAACGGATAATGCCAACCGTTCCAGTTTCGATCTCATCCGAAGTTGTACCAGAAATGTACGAATATGAAAGAACGGAAACCACCGTCGTCAATTCGTATATTCGACCGGTTGTCTCGACCTATATCGAAAACCTTGAGGCCGAACTCAACCACCGCATGAACCAGGTACAGTTGCACATATTGCGCTCTGATGGGGGCTTGGCTTCCGCTGAGGCAGCGAAGGCAACTCCCGTCAACTTGTTGATGAGTGGACCTGCTGGTGGCGTCTCGGGGGCGATCTGGATTGCGAAACAAGCCGGTTACTCCGATCTACTAACGTTCGATATGGGTGGAACATCCACCGATGTTGCCTTAATCCAAAATGGCGTTCCGCAAACTCGCCGTGAGACTAGAGTCGCCGATGTCACCGTGCGGTCATCATCGGTGGATGTGAGAACCGTCGGTGCCGGTGGAGGTTCGATAGCCTACGTTCCGGAATTAACCAAGGCGCTGCGGGTTGGACCCCAAAGCGCTGGTGCGGAACCTGGGCCCGCCGCCTACGGGAAAGGCGGCTTAGAACCCACAGTTACCGATGCCAATGTGGTTCTCGGTTACCTCCCGGCCAACGCGAGACTTGGCGGAGAACTTGAGATCGATCGAAAAAAGGCCGAAGAGGCGGTTTCATTAGTCGCGACCGCGCTGGGGCTACCGCTAAAGCAAGCCGCGGAAGGGATTGTCAATATCGTCAATGAGAACATGTTTGGCGCATTACGGCTAGTATCAGTAGAGCAAGGCTTCGATCCTCGTGACTTTGCATTGGTGGGCTTTGGAGGTGCGGGTCCTTTACATGCAAATGCGTTAGGTAAGTTAATGAATTCATGGCCGGTCATTATCCCACCGGGCCCAGGTGTGCTCTGCGCTTATGGTGACGCAACAACTAGAGTAAGAAATGAAACGTCACGGACCTATGTACGACGTTTTTCGGACACCAGTGATGATGAGGTACTCGCGGCACTGCAAGAATTAGCAACCGATGCAGCATCAGCCCTTGATGCCGACGGCGTACCAAGATCTGAACAGACGACACTTTATCAAATCGACTTACGATATGCCGGTCAAGGGATGCGACTAACTGTTGACATGACGCCAACAGAATTCGAAGCCGAAGGACTCATTGGTCTGGGTAAACGTTTCGATAACATGCATGAGCAATTATTCACGTTTTCTCTAGATACACAAAGAGAGTTGTATAACCTACGAGCCCTCGTGCAGGGGCACGAGAGCTCCGCAAAAGCACAGCGTTTGATCGATGGCGGAGGCGATCCACGTAATGCCGCCTATGCCGAGACAAGTATATTTGTCAATGGGAAAGACCATTCTGCTGCGATTTATGACCGCGCCCAATTTAGATCTGCCGATCGCATTGTTGGTCCCGCTATCGTCACCGAAATGGACTCGACAACGTTAATTCTTCCCGGCCACGCCGGGACGGTAGATACTATCGGAAACATTCTAATTAACCCACACGACGTTTAAGGATCAGGGTCTTCACCTTATGCCGGCACAATTGATACAAACAAATACGGCCAAATTTCAAGCGGTCACCGTTGATCCAATTACCCTTGATATCATAGAAAACGCCCTGCGTAATGCACGCACCGAAATGGATGCCGTATTGTTTCGGACCGCAATGTCTCCCGGAATTCGCGAGCAGCACGATGCTTTTCCCATGATCGCGAATCAGGATGGAAAGATGGTCGTCGGGCAGTTCGGTTCATTTTTTTGGGGATTCCAACAAGGTTATAACGGAACCATTGAGGAAGGGGACATCTTTCTAACCAATGACCCCTATATGTGCAACGGCGCCATTAGCCACCTGAATGACTGGTTAATGATGATGCCTATATATGTCGACGGCCGAGTGATTGCGTGGGCCGCAATGTTTGGTCACATGACAGACATCGGCGGCAAGGTGCCAGGCAGCCTGCCTACAGATGCTGCACAAATTTTCGAGGAAGGAATTCAAATCCCGCCCGTCAAAATCTACCGCCGGGGAGAATTGAATACCGAAATTCTCGAAATGATTCTGCGCAACTGCCGATTGCCAGAATGGAATCGATCAGATTTCAACGCCGTCGTAGCAGCGCTACGCTTAGCCGAACGACGAATCGTGGAGATGGTCGAACGATTTGGAGTTGATCCGCTCATATCGGCCATGCAAGAGATGCTTGACCGGAATAAACGTGCGATGGGCTCGATTCTTAATATGGTAATCCCAGAATCAAAACAGCATTTCGTCGACTACATCGACGATGATGGGATGGGCATGGGTCCCTATAAGATAGAGTGCACTATGTGGCGCGAAGGCGAAATGGTGATCTTTGACTTTGCCGGTACCGACCCACAATCCATTAGTTCAGTTAATTTCCTGTTGAATGAAGAAATGTTCAAGATGTTTCTCGGGGCATTTTTTATCAACCTTTTCGACCCACAGATACTATTCAACGACGGGTTTTACGACCTAGTAGATGTCAGAATACCGCGGGGATCAATATTAAAACCTATCCGGCCAGCCGCACTGAGTTCACGAACACACATGCTGGCAAGAATTTTTGACATCATGAGCGGACTTCTGGGTCAAAGCTCGCCAGATGCACTCTGTGCAGCGGGTTTCTCAGACAGTCCACATTTTATGTACTCGGGCTACGACAAGAATGGAGAATGGTATCAGTTGTACCAGATTGGTTTCGGCGGGGTGCCCGGTCGCCCTGCAGGTGATGGACCCGATGGACATTCCCTGTGGCCCGCTTTTACTAACGTTCCCAATGAATTTTTAGAGGCGTACTTTCCCCTGCGGATCGTTACCTACGAAACCATCACCGACAGTGGTGGCCCAGGATTGCATCGCGGGGGAAATGGCTTATCGATGGGTTACCAGTTCCTTGAGCCTGGCGAAATCTCGATTCATGATGATCGTTGGCTTACCCATCCATGGGGGGTCAATGGGGGGCAACCTGGTAAACGCAGCACAAAACTCATGGTTCGAAACACTGGAGAATCTGAATGGATGCCATCCAAATGTGATCGAATCAAAGTAATGCCTGGCGACACGCTCTATTTTAATACTTGGGGCGGCGGCGGTTGGGGGGATCCACTCCAACGCGATCCAGAGACCGTCGCCCTCGATGTAAAACGTCGACTGGTGTCCCCGGAGGGAGCGCGTCGCTACGGAGTGGTGCTAACGTCCGACAATGACGTCGATCAAAGTGCTACAAACCAGCTGCGCCGTGAAATCTCTTCGTCCCGTGGTGAGGTATCGCTGTTCAACTTTGGTGGCACCGTCCAGGAATTAAAGGAAAGATGCCTCTCAGACACAAACCTAGATCCGCCAACAACCCCAGTGTTTCAAAAATGGATGGCTTTACCGGTGCATAACACCAAGGTATAGATCCAGCTGCCTATTAGGCATTCTCATGATGACAATAAACTGATCATGCTTCCCGCGTCGCTGACTCGGACATCAAACCCGCTCTCGACATTCAGGTGCGCAATTATCCCGTTATCTACCAACATGGCATACCGTTGAGATCGAACGCCCAAGCCTAGATGACTTAAATCTAATGTGAGCCCCATCGCACGCGCAAACTGTGCACTCCCGTCGGCCACCATGACCACCTCACCGGCCTTTTGGTAGGTCTGACGCCAAGCATTCAAGACATGAGCGTCATTCACTGCGAAGCAGCCGATTTTGTCCACACCCATACTTCGAATTTCCCTACTACCTGCAACGTATCCCGGCAAATGATTCTGACCACACACTGGCGTAAAAGCACCTGGAACCGCGAAGGTTAATACTCGCCGATTACTAAACCACTCTACAGATCCGCACGTCGTAATACTGCCGTTTACCCAAGTTTGGATTGGCACATTCGGTATTCGGTCACCGATAATTCGTTTTGATGAAAAATAACTCTCCAACAGCACGAACTCCTGCTCAATATTCTCTAAGGGTGACCACTTAACCAACCTGCCCCGTGGATCCAGCACGAATAATCGGCAATCGTTACCCGTTGCGGGCACTCTCACACTCTCACAAAATCTACGAAACACCGCCCCATCTTTGTCCAGCAAGAACTCAAGCCCCGGAGGAAGCCACGCCATCAGAGCCAAATGAGCGTTAGAAACTACTGAGTGCACAAAGACAATGCGCACATTTCGACTGCCCAGTTGCGACACTAATCTAGTCAGGTTTGCAAGCTCACTGCGTATCGACGACGACACCCCGAGGCAAAGCCAACACAGAACCACATGCTGTCCGAAAAAATCATCGGATTTTACGGAGACTCCCTCTGGAGTTGCTAAAGCAAATGGCGCGATAGATTTCAAGTGACGAAACTAAGTCTACTGACGTACACCGCAACACAACTTATCAAAGTAAATCGATACACCTTAATAACGCGTCTTCGGTGGCTTTGTCGTATGCCTCTTTTTCTCGAGCGTTACGGCTACCCTCAACACCAGAGTTATCGTTGTTTGAAGTATCATCTAACATTGCACAGCCAAATTGGCTCTTGCGGACACCGATTGCAAATACCTCTAATCTCACTAACACGAACGCCTCACCATCAGTGACCCTGCGATCACGAATGTCATATCGCCAGTCGCGTCCGTAATGCTCATTCAACCATTGGCGCGGATCATTCGATCTATCTACCGCCGCCCTCACTGGCTGATCACCAGAATCCTGGGAACTACCGTCACCCACCCTAAGCTGCGACGGCGTGATATTAGCCTCCGCATAGAGCGCCTCTAGTTGCCGACGGCTTGAGTCGAGAAGGTCGGCGAACGAGCTTCTCGACTCACGTGTCTCTATGGTCATCCGGGAAACACCCCCTAAAACTCGATGCGTGTTGGCAAACGACTTTGCCACCATTGCCGAAAATTATTATCGACCCGTTTCTGTACACCCCCAGATTCAATCAACGCACAAATTTGCTCAATAATCTCATCCTCCCCTTTAACATCACAGTATTTGGCGTCCATATCAAACAGACTCGCATGGTGAGGGCCTTCGGCACGGTCACCAACACCTTCACGGCAAACAATAGTTCGAAAACCATACTGTAGCGAATCTACGGCCGATGCTCGGACGCATCCGCTGGTAGTTGCCCCTGTAATGACCACACTATCTACCCCCTGCCCGTGGAAGTAACGATCGAGCTCCGTCCCAAAAAATGCACTCGCGTATTTCTTTACAATCACCTCGTCACCTTCGGTTGGAGCAATTCTCTGATCTATTTCTACCCAATCAGATCCGGTAACCAACATAGACAATGCCGGAATCTTTTCTATAAAGATGCCTGCATCGCGATAATCAGCGTCATAGGCTACCGTCGTATACACAACCGGGAAACCACCGCGCCTAAACTCCTGTAAAAGTCGTAATGTCACTGCCAACTCACTGTCAAAGTCACCGCCAAGTGGCGAATTCGGATCAGTGAAACCATTACTAAAATCAACAATTAGCAAGGCCGGCTTCAACCCAAAGCCAGAGCGGCTGCCTAACCCCTTCTCGATATATTCAGCTCGCGTTGATTCTTCCCAAGTGTGTGTCATGCGTGCGCTCGTCCTGCGAACACGAAACTATCCACGTCCCGCCATACCCGGCGGCGTCCAGCCGCGGCGCCCGCCGACTCGAAAGCCCCGCACGACTCTATGCAGAAGATAAAACAAAATCGCCATCAACATGAGGACGAACACGGACAGTAAGCGGCTGCCGAAAACCGCCGTAATAAGCTGTCCATCTTTCATTAGATGTTCACTCAATATTTCAACCGCCTGGATTGTCGCACCCGCACACAATATAACCGCCGCCAAAATAGCAATCTGCAGAGTATCAAAAACCAATTCCTGTGCGCTTTTATCTGCAAACTGGGAAAAGATATGACGCTTAAACGATTGGGAATGAGATAGAGCAAAACTAATGATCGCGACCAATGAAGCAAACCAAAACAGTATATTGGAGAAATGAATTCTTGGAATACGTTCCATCAGATACTGCTCCACCGGTTGGTAAAACAACAAAAACAGGATAAGAATCACAATTACGGCTGTCCAAATCCAAGATCCTGGGCGTCGCCACCGATTTTCTGAGGCTTCCATCATTGATCCACATTAGTCACTATTCTTGTCTTTGGATTTTATACCACCAGAACTCTCTTCAGCACGAGTTTCGTCCCTTCCTGGGTATATCACCAATACGAAATACCTAAAACGGCTTTCCGCACACACCGATCTGTTGTAGATTCGTGCGGTCTGATTCAGAAGCGGACGGAGCAATTCATGTTCAAAGGTTTGGAACTCCGCCTGATATACGATGTTCAAGGAGATGTTTGACTGATGGCTGCCCGCCTGGGGATCGATATTGGCAGGACATTCACCGAATTAGCCCTCCTGGATGAGGGTACCGGTCAGGTCCACACCAGCAAAGTCTTTTCGGAACCCAAGGGCTCTGCCTCCAGTTTTTCCTCGGGATTATCTGATTTTCTCGCCAGCAGCGACATACCCGCAACGGAAGTTACGACCGTCGTAACCAGCACCTCGTCACCATTATTCACGATGGCGGCTAAACATCATACAAAAGTCGCACTACTGACTACTCAAGGGTTTGAACATACGCTTCTTCTAGGGGGGATTCCACCGGAAGGTGTGACAAGCAGTCCTCACCTAGCCGTTTATGCTACACCTCCCGCGGACCTCGCAATGACACGGGGAGTGCCGGAACGTGTGACTGCCAATGGGGAGGTTATCCACCCCCTGGATACGGACGCGGCCTCCGGCCTCATTGAGGAAGTAGTTAACCTTGGTGCAGAGCATATTGCCATCTCATTGCTCCATTCGTATGCCAACCCGATCCATGAACGGATGCTCAGAGATTTAGTGCGGGAAATAAATCCACTCATTCCGATCACAATTTCGACAGAGGTCCGCCGAGTCTTTCGCGAGTACGAGCGTACGACACTGACCGTGCTCAACGCATACCTGCATACGAGCATGAAAGAACAACTCGAATCGCTTGACACTAGACTGAAAAACATCGGGATCTCCTCCGACATACTTGTGGGGCGTTCGGATGGTGGCACGATGACGGCGACACGCGCTCAGCGCGCTCCCATATTCGCCAATCTAGCTACCAGTGCGTTTTACGCTGCAGCGGCCAGGCGACTCAGCACTTCATTATCGTTAGGCGATTCCGTGTCGCTGAACTGGACCGGAAATACTACAGAAATCACATTTATTAACAGCCGACAACAGACTCACACAAGGAACGGTTCAACCGAACTGTATAGCCTTAACCTTCCCACGCTGGGCACGAACTGCATAGGACCTGGTGCGGATGGACACATTCGCGTTTCGGAAACTGGGAGAATCATAGTTGACCAAGCCCCTGAATTCGAATCCAGCCCAGCATGTTATGGACTTGGCAGTTCGACCCCAACATTAACTGATGCAATGCACCTATTGGGAAGATTGCCGTGCGGTCTATTAGGAGCGCAAATGTCCCTGGATACAACTGCGGCCGAGAACGCAATGGCAACGATTGCTAAAGCTCTGCAAATGGATCTCATTGAGGCTGCCGACACCGTAATCAGTGTGGCAAACGAACGAGTGTTCGGGGCACTATGTCAATTGGCGGCCGCTAACGAGATCGATCTCAAAACCCTAACGCTAATTTCCTCTGGGGGTGCCGGATCTCTGCAGGGAAATGCTCTGGGTATCCTTACGGGCATCGTTAACGTGATCGTACCCGCCCATCCCGCGGGCGCTGCGGCGAAGGAAGGCTTAAGGGCATTACCATCTCACGAGCTCTCTCAGACCATTCTCCAACCATTGCATGAGCTAAGCGCGGACGATTTAGAGGAAGTCCTGCAGAAATTACAGAAGCACGTAAAAACGGAACTCCAGGATAAAAAAAACCAAGACAGCGAATGCAAGGTTGTTGCAGAAGCCGATTTGCGTTATTGCGGAGATAATTGCGAGGTAACAATTGATCTAGATCTAACCAATGCATCTCGAGACCCCGAGTCGTTGGAAACCCTGTTTTCAGCTACTTACAGCAATAAAACAGGACATACAAAAAATGACCCTATTGAACTCGTAAATGTGCGAGTGGTTGGTTACTGTAAGTCTCAAAACAATACATCCAAACCAATTAATCGATGGACGCCGATCAATACACCGATTCCTACTCATTGCCGAGTGTATTTTGACGGAGACTTCGTAGAAACTGCGATTCATGATCGATCAAGCATTACGCCGGAACGACCGATTCAAGGGCCCGCCGTGATAGTCCAGCAAGACGCGACCACTATCATTCACCCAAATTATCGAGCAACAGTTTGCTCCGATGACTCCCTTCTCATTCAACCACAATCTACGCCAAGCACGTAGACCAGATGACTTCAAAAGAAAACACGCCCTCTCCTTCCTTAGAGGAAATAGCGAGCGCTAACAAGGATGAATTTGACACTCTGTTTTCTACTCAAATGGCTCTGGGTCAAGGGATCACTCGACAGAGTCAAGCGACAACACCGACAACTGAGGCTGGGGCAACGACATCTGTCGGTCCACATATTTGGAATTTACTGCAGGAAACATATGGTGACAAATGGTCACATGAGGTGATCGAACATACGGTAGAACCCGGCCAGGTCCGAGTGCTATGCCGGCTAACGGCAAACGGACATAGTCGAACGGAGTTTGGGACGACCATTAACGATGGCAATATTGGAATATGCCTTCAACGCGCCACAGATAACGCGCTTGCCCACTGCCATTCAAATCTCGCGCCAGAGGCTCACGCGGATTTTGTCTCTGCGGGAGCGTCTAAGACCGACTATCGCAGCATCGATCTCCGCAATATTGATACTGCTGCTCACAAGAAAAATGGTCCGTGGGGACAGGTTGCTGACGTGCGGAGCGGGGAAGAAATCCGGAAGGCAATCCCCCACTGTATGGAAGTAGCCTTCGAAAACACCATAGGAGAGATGGAAGCTGTCTTGCTTAAAGGAGCTATGTCCAACGGGATTAGGAACCTGCATGACTTCGGGTGCGTGATTACCGACAGGAACGGGCTAGTCCTGGCAGGGAAAACTGAATGTGACCTGTCCACGATGCTAGATGGGTTCTCACACGACATCCATCCTGGGGACGTCATTCTCCACAATGATCCTTATGGCGCGGGAGGAGCCGGCGGCCACTTGAACGATTGGGTAATTGTGACGCCGATATTCTTTGGCGAAGACATTGTTGGATATAGCTCATCCTACGGTCACATGTCAGATATTGGCAGCCCTGCAATGGGGAGCACCCCCCTCACAGCACAGTCCCTCTTCGGAGAAGGCCTACGGATCCCGCCGATTAAGCTGTATAGCAAAGGGGACTTAAACCACGACGCCCTTTCCATTCTTAACAGCAATAGTCGAACACCCAGGGCAAACCACAATGACGTGATGGCTTTAATCGCATCAACACGTGCGGGTGAGGCGCGGATAGTTCAATTATGCACACGATTTGGCAAAGCCACTTACCACCGAGGGGTTGAGATCCTGATGGATAGATCGCGCCAAGCCCTGCGCTCTATCATCCGCAAGTACTTTCCCCCCGAGCCCCAATCGTTCGAAGACACAGTTGACGATGACGGGTGTGGAAATGGTCCAGTTCGCATAAGAGCAACAATTTGGCGAGAGGGAGACAAAGGCTATCTTGATTGGACCGGCACCGACGCCCAGACCGTCGGGCCTATCAACCTTCACCTGCAGGAAACCGTCCTCAAGCAAATCGTAACTGAATATCTGCTCCGCCGTATCGATCCGTCGATGAAACCAAACAGTGGCGGCCATTCCCTATTGGACATTACACTACCTGCCCAATCTCTCATTAATGCTAGCTTTCCAGCGGCGTTGGGGAACCGACAGCATTCGTTGAGCCGGCTACGAGACGTTCTCAACGGTGTGTTCAGCTATAGCGCTGATGAGCTCGTCGTTTCCGGTGGCGAAGGTCACTATGGCCGATTTGCATTTGCGCCGACACCGGGAAAACCCCTCATAAGACTTACAGAAACTCATTATGGTGGCATTCCCGCCCGTCCCGACGCCGACGGCATCGATGGGCCGGCCTGGAGAAGTAGTATGCAGATTAATTCGATTGAGGATATGGAACATCGCGCACCGATCAGAATTGAATCCCGTCTATCTGTCTCTGATTCTGCGGGGCAAGGGACCCATCGCGGCGGGAATGGTGTTTCTACCGTTTACCAGTTTACCGAACCAGGCATCGTATCCATAAGCGACGACCGACACGATAGTCGACCTTGGGGAATTTTCGGTGGACATGCTGGCGCTCGCTCTAGAAAATATCTCACCACAAAGGACGGCCAACGCGAGGAGCTTGCGTCCAAATCTGAACATGTCGCTGTTTTCTCAGGGGACAAAATCACATACACCAGTCCTGGAACTGGGGGGTGGGGTGACCCGTTGCGCCGGCCTATAGAGTTGGTCCATAAAGATGTAGCCCGGGGCCTAGTGACGCCGCTGTCCGCAAAAGAAGACTATGGCGTAGTCATTGATACCATAACTGGGGCCGTCGCGAGTGACGAAAGTGAAGCCCTTAGACGTCGGCTGCAGGGAACACAGCCCTCACACACACATTTTGACTTCGGCAAGAATACTAGACGAGAATCATGAGCACACTCAGCACACGTCAATATTTTTCGGAAGTCCTTTACCAACGCCAAACGGGTATTACAATCACCGACCTAAAGGTCACAAAATAGCTGGAATCTCTTATGTCCATTGAAGCTCTGATTACCATAGTCCTTTTGCTGATTGTCGGCATTGCCGTCTTTTATATTGTTTCCATTTGGGTTTACAAGAGAGCACCGGCCAATATGGGTTTTATTCGAACCGGCTTCGGTGGGACTCGAGTATGCTTAGGTCAAGGGGCGATCGTTCTCCCTGTTTTTCATGAAGTTTCTTGGGTCTCGTTAGAGACGATCAAACTCATTGTCAGTCGAGCCCGAGATCAGGCTATTCTCACTCATGACAATATCCGTGTTGACGTCGTTGCGGAACTGTACACTCATGTTGGTCACACTTCCGACGCACTGTTAATCGCAAGTCGTAGCCTCGGGCAAAAGACATTTGATCCAGAAACTGTACGCGCATTATTGGAGGCGAAAATCATTAGCGCCTTGCGTAGTTATGCAGCGACAAAAAGCCTTGCTGAATTACATGAAAATCGAGACACGTTTGCTCGCGACATCAAGTCACAGGTAATTGAAAGCTTCAGCGCAAATGGACTCGTGCTTGAGGAAGTAACCATTGTTTCAATGGAGCAGACTGGAAAGGAATACTTCAAGACCGACAACGTATTTGATGCCGAAGGACTTCGCGTCATCACCGAGATCACATCGCAGGCGAAACGCGATGTGCATGACACCGAAAAACGCACCAGTATCGCTATCCGTCAGAAAGAACTTGAGACTCAGCTTGAGTTACTGGAGATTGAAAAACAAGAGGCTTTTGCTCGCTCAATACAGGACAAAGCAATCTCTAACGAGCAAGCACTCCACGTCGGCGAAAAACAGCGTTACGTACTTGATCAAAAGCTTGCCGTTGAACAAAAAGAGATTGAAAACGAACGCGTTGTTGAACAACTTCGGACACAACGGGACGTTGCGATCATAGAGGAGTCAAAAAAGCGAGAATCCTCCGAAATAGAGAAGGGTAAAGAGCTTGAACAACAACGCCGTGACCGGGAGATTGTTCTTATTGAAAAGGCGAAACAAGAAGAACTGGCAGAGATAAAACGAAAACTTGACCTAGATAAAGCAGAGAAAGATCGGCAAATTGAGCTGGTTGAAAAACAAAAACAGGAAGAACTGGCACAGATAACACGCGAGATTTCTCTGGATTCAGCCCAAAAAGAAAAAGAAATCCAGTTAATAGCCAACGAACAAGAACGGCGAGAGGCCGAGATTGGACGCGAAACGGCTATCGCTGCAAGCGAGGAAACTGCACGCCACGAACGCAGCAAAGCGACAGAGAAAACCGAAATCGCCATTAACCAGGAAAAGCTCAAAACCCGGCTGGCGCTTTTGGACGTAGAAAAGCAGGAAGCCCTCTCAACCTCCGCTCAGGAAAAAGCAGTGGCTGAAGAGCAGGCTACCCTATTGAGTGAAAAACAGAGATTTTTGCTCGAAGAGAAATGGAAAGTAGAGCGGGAAGAAATCAATAAAGAATTGGATCTCGAAAAGGCCCAAATCGAAAAAGACGCGGCTATCCTAAGCGAATCTCAGAAGCGCGAGGTGGCAGAGGTTCAGCGTTCGCTTGCCCGCCAACGGGAAGAGCGGGATCGAGAAATTGCCTTGGCGGCGAAAGATGCTGATCTTGAGCTCGCCGCGGCGAGACGCCTCGAGGCAAGTGCTTCCCGGCAAAAAGCGGAACATAGTGCTGATTCCGTTCGACATATTGCTGACGCCGAACGGCAAAAGATCATCGATCTAATTGAGGCTGAAAATAACGCTGAGACCCGGCGCATTGAAGAGGAAAATAACGCTGACATCACAAGAATGCATATGCTAGCGCAAGCAGACGCGCGCAAAGAGGCTTCCGAACGAGAAGCTATCGCGACGCTAACGCGTGCCCAAGCCACAAGTGACGCACAAAAAATTGCTGCGGTAGGTATTGAGAGCGAAGCTGCGGCAAAGGGACGCGCCGAAATGGCTGTAGAGGAGCTCAAAGTAGCCAATACGCAACGAATGTTGGAGGCGGAAGCGAGTGGCATTGAAGCCAAGGCTGCTGCGTTAAGAAAATACAATGACGCGGCGACCTTTTTAGAGCTTTCCAAAATGCACATAGAAGCCGAAAGAGATGTGCGGAGCGATCAGGCTAAGGCGATGGGCAACGCGCTCCAAGGTGCCCAAATTCGCATGTATGGCGGAAGCGACGATGGCACTATTGACAACATTCGTGGTCTTTTTACCTCCGGATTTGGCGTCGGGGAGGCCCTAGACGGGCTGGCGCAGTCCCTACCCGAGGGAATACGACAACGCTTTGCTCAAAACGGCGTCAGGGGGCTGTTTGGGACCCCTAATGGCGCGGGGAGGTTTCAGCAGGCTGTGGCCGCCATAGGCACACTGCTTGAAAGCACACTTAAGACTAAACGAGAACGCTCTTCGACAACCTTTGCAGAAGCCACCGAGCTTCTTCAGACCGCCGCCGGCTCTGACACCTCCTTGCTAGATGCTGTTTCGATGCTCTCTCAATTTAACCAAGAGGGTGTCTTTAACGAGGTGCCATTTGAGACCGTTTGGAGTTTGGTCATGGCGACCTCGAAGGCCGTAAACTAAGCCGTCTACCCTCTCCGCTGCTATGGCTGAATACGACGTCGTATTGACTGACGTCTGCAAGACCTATCCCGGCGACACGCGGGCCGTCATTAATTTCAATGCCGAAATTGAAAGGGGCTCGTTTGTTGCCATGTTGGGACCGAGTGGCTGTGGCAAAACAACAACGTTACGGATGATCGGTGGGCTCGAAGAGGTCACCTCTGGGAAAATCTACCTTGGTGGAAAAGACGTTACGGACCTACCGCCGTCACAGCGTGATACGTCGATGATGTTTCAGAGTTTCGCCCTGTTTCCACACCGTACTGTATTAGAAAACATTGAATTTAGTCTGAAGATGCGGGGAATTGACCGCGACGAAAGGTTTCGTCAATCGAGTGACATGATCGACCTCATTGGACTCACGGAGCTCGCCCAACGTTATCCCCGCGACCTAAGTGGCGGACAGCGCCAACGCGTTGCCCTGGGTAGAGCCTTAATTAGCCGTCCCACAGTTTTATTGCTCGATGAACCCCTGGGTTCACTCGATTACAGTCTACGACAGGCTATGATGGTGGAGTTGAAAAAGATTCAGCAAGAAATCGGCATTACATTCATTATGGTCACCCACTCGCAACAGGAAGCGCTGTCGATGGCAGACTCAGTGATTGTCATGAGTGACGCTGTGATTCAGCAAACAGGAACCTCTAGAGAAATTTATACGACTCCAAAGACGCGTTTCGTCGCTGAGTTTATTGGAAACAATAATCTCTTCGAAGGCCATTTGCGTTCGATCAGCGGCTCCATCGCACTGATCGACCAAGGGGAATCGATGTTATATGTCAACATCGCGAACGTTAACTTCAATCACTCGATTGGTTCCAAAGTGTCAGTTTCTATTCGAGCCGATCGAATGGTAACCGGTGAACATCCCGATATGGGCAATCGAGTCGAGGCAACCTACATAGCAACCGAATATCTGGGATCACTTGAAACCGACGTTTTTGAGTATGCGCCTAATCACTATATTCAGGTCGAACAACACCGAGAATCCACCATTAGGGACTATAAAGTTGGCGACCGGGAAACAATCTGTTGGCCGGCAACTGCTGCGGTCTTGCTCGAATAGCGCGCCACACAATCATCAATCAGCCGGGTACCCGCGCTAATCACCACCCGCTATCAATACATCTATCTCAGTGGTAGTCGCATCTGCGTGGCGTCTTTAATTCGTACGACGATAAAGTAGACTGTATATAGCTAAAAATATACCGATCATTAGAAGTGAAAACAGTGTCGAAGCGGTTCCCAGTGCGAACAAAGTTGGCCGAATGCGTTGAGTCATGGAGGCGTTGATGTCGAGCGGCAGCGTATTAAATTCA
>MDTE01176344.1_pt1 | contig 16677 bp, 16 predicted proteins | sample 811231 | NCBI WGS metagenome assembly MDTE01 (sample SAMN05326651, study PRJNA326480) | marine metagenome | isolation source: seawater | place: Indian Ocean: Red Sea | collected 2010
ATTTTCAATTTGAGAATCTAAATTCTCATCTAATATTCCTGAAACTTTAACATATCCACCAAGGGGAAAAAGACCAAAACCATATTCAGTGTCCTTATATTTTTTACTAATACCCAAACCAAAAAAATTAAATCCTACATAGAACTTTTCAACTTTTATACCAACAGATTTAGCCGCTAAGAAATGACCTAATTCATGTAAAAATACAGGGATACCAAGGACTATTATAAATGAAAGAAAATATATCATATTTTTTTAGTTTGTTGAAAATAATTTTCAACCAAATGAGTTAGATTAATAATATCATCTAATGATGGGTTTTTTATATATTTATGATTTTTCATTGCATCCTCTATAAGTTTTGGAATAGCATCAAATGAAATTGCTTCTTTTAAAAATAATTTAACTGCCAAATCATTTGCAACATTTAAAACTGTTGTGTAAGAACCACCTAATTTAACTGCTTCATAAGCTAGTTTAATACATTTAAATTTATTTAAGTTTGGTGGTTCAAATTCTATTTTAGAAAATTTATTGAAATCAAAATCCATATTATTTAAATAAAATCTATCAGGATATGAAAAAGCATATTGAATTGATTGCCTCATATCTGGTTTCGATATTTGGGCTTTTATTGATCCATCTATAAATTCTATCATAGAATGAACAAGAGATTGTGGGTGAACAACAATTTCAATATTATCTACTACTACATTAAATAACCAATAAGCTTCTATCATTTCAAACCCTTTATTCATCATAGTCGCAGAATCAATAGTAATTTTTTCTCCCATTTCCCAATTAGGATGATTTAAAGCTTGTTTTTTGGATATTTTTTTAAAATCTTTTTTACTAGTTTTCCTAAAGGGGCCACCTGAAGCAGTTAAAATAATTTTTTTAATATTTTCTTTTTTTTCACCTATTAGACATTGCCATAATGCACTATGCTCACTATCTACTGGTAATATATTCACATTGTTCAATTCTGCTAATTTTGTAATCAAATGACCAGCTTGAACAATACTTTCTTTATTAGCTAAAGCAATATGAGTTCCTGAATTTATTATATTAATAGTTGGCTCTAAACCACTATATCCATCAATAGCATTTAATGCTATATCAATATTTTTCAATAAACATAATTCCAATAATCCTTCCTTGCCAACAAGGATATTTTTACAATTTATACTTTTCTTTAAAAGCTCATACTTATCAGCATTATAAATATGTACGTATTCAGGGTTTAATTTTTGTGATTGCTTTATTAATAACTCTACGTTGTTTCTTGCTGAAAGATATTTAATTTTATACTTATCTTGATGAAGTAAAATTACATCTATTCCTTGCCTGCCTATTGAACCCGTTGACCCTAAAATACCTATATTTTTCATAGATTAAATCTTATATTTAAATATGGGTAAAGTAACGTTTCAATTTTTTTAATTCCTACATTAAAAATATATTTTTCATTAACTATTTGGAAAATATCAAAATTGAAATAATCAGCATATTTATTATCTTTGGTTTGATTACATCCTTTAATATCATTGATAATATCTATCTCTTTGCACCTCGAAAAAATATAACTGTAACTTATTCCTAATTGATTTTTGATGCTTAATATAATTGATATTTTTTTCCATTTATTTTTCAAACTAACTAATCTCTTATTATGATAGCTGAAATCATATATAATTTCGAAATTTTTATTTTGAATAATATTTGGTCTGTAACCAATATTTAAATTATAACTAACATCTATTTCTTCTTGAGAATCAGATGAAAACATACCACCAAAATATAAATTTTCTGAAATCCAATTCTGAGTTACAATATATTTTTCATATTTATTATTTATATTTATAACTCCAGGGCCAATATTATACTTAGTTATTTCTGAGGGGATATAATTGTTGATAATAAAATTATAAGATTCTATTTTCACATCACTTCCTAAACAGAAGCAATTAAATAATATTAAAATAAAAAATTTAAATAATACCTCTATCACTATTATTGATAAATTTAGTTATAGTTTTCATCTCAGCAGTTTGATTTAAATTATTGTTTATATATTCTATTGCTTGTTTGGTATTCATTTTTGATCTATAAATATAATTGTATGCTTTTTTAATGGAAGACCTCACCTCACTTGAAAAATTTCTTCTTCTTAACCCAACACTATTAATCCCAGAATATTGTAAAGGTTCACCTGTTGCCAAAATATAAGGAGGAACATCTTGCAAAACTACTCTTCCTCCTCCAATAAAAGAATGTTCCCCAACCTTGCAAAATTGATGGACAGGAGTCATCCCTCCAACAGTTGCATGAAATTCAATAACAGAATGTCCACCCAATTGCACTCCATTAGCTAATATTACTTTATCTTTGACTATACAATCATGTGCAACGTGAACATATGCCATTAAAAGACAATTACTACCAATAACTGTTTTTTCAGAATGGTCTGTTCCTCTATTTAGAGTACAAAATTCTCTTATAACATTATTATCACCTATTTCCAAATAAGTTTTTTCTCCATCATATTTTAAATCTTGAGGGTCACCACCAATTATAGAACCTTGATGAATAATATTATTTTCTCCAATAGAAGTACCTGCCATAATATGTACATATGGGTGAATAACTGTTCCTTTACCTATAGATACACCTTCCTCAATTATACAATATGAGCCTATCTGTACAGAAGAATCTATTTTTGCTTTAGAACTAATCATAGTTTTTCATTCATAATATTTTATCTATTACTGAAGCTATAAAATCTGATTTAGCTACTACATTATCATCTACTTTTATAGTACCCCTTAAGAAGGCAGTATTTAATTTAAATTTTAAAAGTTCTACTTCAATTCTTAAAACATCACCTAACTTTACTTGTTTAATAAATTTCGCACTTTTTATATTTGATAAAACCATCATTTTCTCATCTCTATCATCAACAACATTCAAAGATAAAAAGCAGCTTGCTTGAGCCATACATTCAATTAATATAACTCCCGGAAAAATTGGATTTCCTGGAAAATGACCTTCAAGAAAATAATCATCTTTTGTTACATTTTTTAAAGCAACAATGTTTTCTCCTGGTTTTCCATCTATAACTTCATCTATTAATAAAAAAGGATGCCTATGAGGAATTACCTGCATAATTTGCTCTTTATTAAACTTATATTGATTATTATTTTTGATATATTTTTCCTTTATCTTTTTAACTAACTCAACATTTGAATCATGCCCACCTTTTTTAGAAATCACATGACCAGAAATTTGATTTCCTAGTAGAGATAGATCCCCTATTAAATCTAAAATCTTATGCCTAACTGGTTCATTTTCATATCTTAATGATTTAGAATTTAATATATTATTTTTGTTAGTTTTATTTAATTTTAAATCGAATAGGTTATTAATTTTATTAATCTTATTACTATCAAATATATTTTCTCCAAAAACTATACCAGAATCTAATCCAGCTCCCTTAATTAAATTATTTGACTTTAAAAACTCTAGCTCCCCTATTGAACAAAATGTTCTTGCTGATCTGATTTCATCCTTAAAATTATCAATAGAATCTAATGTATATGATTGTTCCCCAATATTTCCATAGTCGTAATTAACAGTAAACGATATTTTAAAACCATCATATGGCAGTATACTCATCTCTATTTCTTTGCTGGGATCTAAATAAATTATTGGCTCGGTAATTTTTACAATTTTTCTTTTTCTATTTAATTTTTTCACACCAACATTATAGATTCCATCAAAATAATCCTTACTACTTCCATCTAAAATTGGTGGTTCAATATTGTCAAGCTCAACTAATACATTATCAATTCCAAGTGCAAAAATTGCAGCTAACAAATGTTCCACTGTATACACTTTGTCATTACCACAACCCAATGTTGTCCCTCTATTTGTATCAATAACATTATCTATTAAAGCTTTTATTTCTTTTTTTTCTTTAGTATCTACCCTTACAAAAATTATACCAGTATTTGCTTTAGCTGGTTTTAGTTGCAACTTAGTAAACTTACCAGTATGCAAACCAACACCTGAAAAAGAAATCGGTTTATTAATTGTTCTTTGAAAAGTATACATTATTTATTTTTTTTGTAAGCTTTATATATTTCTGGAAGCTTATTTATAATTGCTTCTTGTTTAAGTCTTACTTTATGATTTACTGCTGGAATTCCAGATACAAAAGAATTTGGTTCGGTTGATTTAAAGACACAAGATTTCACTGCTATAGTTGTATTATCCCCAATTTTAATATGGTCAATAATTCCACTTTGACCAGCTACTATTACATTATTTCCTAATTCTGAACTCCCAGCAATACCAACTTGCGAGGAAAGCATACAATTCTCACCTATGTTTACATTATGTCCAATCTGTATTAAGTTATCTATTTTAGTATTATTACCAATAATAGTATCATTAATTGTTCCTCTATCAATAGTACAATTACTCCCTATTGAAACTTCATTTCCTATAACAACAGATCCAACATGGGGAATATTTTTATTTTTTCCATTATGCTCTATAATACCAAATCCCTCAGATCCGATAACTGTTCCAGATTCAATTCTACAATTATTTCCAATTTTCACATTGTCATATATACTAACATTAGATAAGATTATTGTACCAAAACCTATAGAAGTTCCTTCCCCAATATATGAACCTGGATATATACTCACATTGCCTTCAATATTAACATTTTTTTCTATTACAACATTAGCTCCAATGTAAACTTTCTTAGAAATTATAGCACTTTTAGAAACATATGCATTTTCACTAATTCCTTTTTTATTAGTAATTTTAAAATTCTTAAAATATTCTAAAATTTTTAAAAAAGCATAAGAAGAGTTTTTGACTTTAATAAATGTTTTGTTGAAATCTTTTACTGGGAAGTCTTCATTTACTATAATAGTAGAAGCTTTATTTGCATTAATCTTATTTGAGTATGTATTATTTTTTATATATGTAATACAATTTTCTTTACCATTCTCTATATCACAAGGACCAACTACATTTAAATTTTCATCTCCAATAATTGTTCCATTTACAATCTCAGATATTTTTTTTATAGAAATCATTATTCATTTTCTGGAGAAGTAGAAGTATTGATTTTCTGTAATTCATTTAAAACATCTTGCGTTAGATTATTTGCATCAAGAGCATACACAATACCACCAGCTGCTGCATCAAAGATATAATCATATTCTTTTTCTTTACCTACAGTAGAAATAGCTTGATCAATTACTTTAAGTATTGGGTTCATTAATTCATTTTGTAATTTATATAATTCGCCTTCAGGACCAACATATTTTAGTTGCCATTCTTGCATTTCTCTTTCTTTTTGCTCAATTTGAACTAACATTTCTTGTTTTTTATTTTCACTTAATATAATGCTGCCTGTTTCATATGCATTTTTCAAACTATCAAGAGAAATAATTTTCTTTTCATATATTGTTTGTAATTTCTTTTGCTCTTTTTCGAGTTCTACTTGTACCTGTCTTACATCTTCAAATTGCGTTAAAATGATTTGTGAATCTATATATCCAATTCTAGTTTCACTATATAAAAAACAAAACATTAAACTACTTATTAAAAATAATTTATTTATAACTCTCACATTATCTCCTTAACTTTTTAATTAAATGGCATTCCAAAAATCAAATGATGTTCCCAACCAAAAGGATCATCATTATTTGGGCTAATACTATCAAATCCATAACCTATATCATATCCTAATATACCAAGCATTGGCATATATATCCTAAACCCTGCTCCTAGAGATCTTTTTAGTTCAAACAAATCAAAATCATCAAAATCTGACCATACATTCCCTGCCTCTCCAAATAAAAACAGGAATATAGTAGGTGAGCTAGATATTAAATACCTTAACTCAGTAGAATGTTTCAACATTATTTTTCCACCACTACTGCTGACATATCCAAAAATACTGTTATCACCATACCCTCTTAACATCTCTCCAACTGGAATTCCACTACCTCCCATAATAAATTTTGAATTGTAAGGTAAATATTGATTTTCACCTATCTCTTTTAATCCACCAAATGTAAAATTTTGAAAAACAGTTATTTTTTCTAAAAGAGGTGAAAACCAATTGAAATCGAAAAGATGCTTGTGATAATTTTCATTACCACCTAAAAAACCTCCTGAAAAAACATTTGTAATTGTTGTTCTTGAACCCATTGTTGGAAATTCAGGATGATTCCTACTGTCTCTAGTAATATTTTGTGTTAATGTTATCCCAACTCTATCTGCATAGCCATTTGCTTCACTACCCCCTATAATATCATCAGAAAATGATTTTCTCAATTCTGATCTTAATCCGAAATATTTTGTACTTCTATATGCCAATGACCACCCAGCTCTAAAATTATCTATAAAAGCAATAAATTTTCTTCCAAATGATAAGGAAATCCTATTACTTTCATAATCATAAAGTAAATAACTTCCATCACCACGACCTCTTTCAGTGTGAGCATAACTAATACCAATTGAATTAGGTGAGTCATATATACTTGGTTCTCTGAAACTTATTGAAAAAGATTCATAATCATCATTATTATTGTTATAATTTGATGATCCATAACTACTTTGCTGTTTTAATCCTCTAGTATAATTTATTGATAGTGCCTGTCCTTTACCTCTAAAGTTTGCAAATTCAAAACCTCCACCACCCGTTAATCCATGCTCTTCATTATACCCCATACTAAAATTTGCTCTACCAGTTTCTTTTTCTAATACATTAAAGTTTATATCAACGAATTCTCTACTATCATTAAATGTTAATATTTCTGGATTAATATTTTGAAAAAAATTCAATCTAAAAACATCTCCATAACTATCTCTTAAATTTGAACTACTAAAAATGTCATTTGGATAAATCTTCAACTCCCTACGTATAACATTATCATCTGTTTTAGTGTTACCAGATATAATAATTTTTCTAACAGTTGTAATTTCATTTTCTTTTATATTAAAATGTATATCTAAAGTATTATCATTATTAGGTATAACATTATATACATTTTCTAAAAAATAATGACCTTCATCGTAATATTTTGAATTTAAATTAAATATAGCAAAATCAAATTCTTGTTGATTGAACAAATCACCTTTTTTAATACCCAATGATTCTAATAATTCATTATCTGTAAATTTGCTATTACCTGTAAAAATAAAATTATTATAATAATTCATTTCTCCTTCTTCAATATCAATATTAATTACAATTTCTCTTTCATGGTAATCTACAGTTTTATCTATTACTCTGAAATCCCTATACCCTTTACTATTATAAAAATTATATAATGCTTTGATATCTTCTTCAAAATTATTTTCTTGAAATTTCCCTTTTAAAATTAACATTCTTCTATCTTTTGTATTTTTCATAAGTTTCTTTAATGCTCTATCAGAAAACTTATTATTTCCTTCTATATTAATTTTTTGAATAAAAACTTTTTTACCTTCTTCAAAATTAAAAATAACATTTTTAGAATAATTATTATCAGTATTTTCTAATTCATATGAAAGCTCTACATTATGCAAATGTTTTTTAAAATACTCTTCTTTAATTTTTTCAATTGAGATAGCTAAATCATTATTTGAAACTCTTTTATCTTTTTCTAATAATATTATATCTGATAACATTCTATTTTTAATTTTCCTATTACCCTTAAATTTTATTTCATTAACTATTGGTAATTCTTCAAGATTAATTATTAAACTAATATTATCATCGTTACTCTCAGAAATAAAAATTTGGACATCAGAAAATACACCATAGCTCCATAAATTGTTTATCGCAATATTTATTTCATCACCTTTAGATAAATATGTTCCCTTATCATAAAATCCATTTCCATTTTTGTCAATAAATGATTCTTCAATATCATATTTATTATTATAATTTAAATCAATAAATTCTTCACTTGGGTACAAACCAGAATTTCGATAAATTTGTTTTTCTGTAACTGTAATAAGACCATCAATCTCTATATTATTGATATACAAATTCTGAGAAATCATAAAAGATATAAAGACTAGTAAAATTATAGTTAATCTAATTTGTAATTTGTTCACTAATTTTACCAAATCTCCTTTCTCTTTTATTAAAATCTACAAGTGCATGATTAAGTGATTTTTCATCAAAATCTGGCCATAATGTTTTTGTAAAATAAAGTTCAGAGTAAGCTATTTGCCATAATAAAAAATTTGAAATTCTAAACTCTCCTCCAGTTCTAATAAGTAAATCTGGATCTGGGAAACTATGAGTATATAAACAATTTGTAAAAATTGATTCTTTATCTACTGATGTTATTTTTTCTTTTAATAATTTATTAATCGCATGTATTATTTCATTTCTTCCACTATAACTAATTGCTAAATTTAAATGTAGTTTTGAATTTTTACTTGTAATTCTTTCTACTTTTTTCAGCTTATTCCTTGTAATAATATCTAACTTATTTAGATTTCCAAAGACATTAAACTTTACATTATTATCAATTAATAGTTTTGTCTCTTTTTCAAGCGTAGTAATCAACAATTTTATAAGTCCTATAATCTCAGTTTTAGGTCGATTCCAATTTTCGCTTGAAAAAGTATATAAAGTTAAATATTTAACATTTAATCTCACACATTCTTTTACTGTCTTTTTTACTGCCTTAACTCCTTTGGTATGGCCATGTATTCTAGTTTTATTTCTTTGTTTTGCCCATCTCCCATTACCATCCATAATTATTGCAATATGCTTTGGAATAAATTTCATTTAAATAGCTTGTAAAATTTTCAAGTTAACTTATTTATAATTTTATTAAAATTATCAGTTATAGGTGTGTCTGGATATTTAAGCACATAGGGGAAACCTTTATCTGAAGACTCTGATAACAAAGGTTCAATTGGAATTTTACCTAAAAGTGGGACATCTAATCTTGAACTTTCTAATTGACCACCACCACCCTTAAATAAATCTACTACTATTGTAAAATCTCCTTTTGAATTTACTTCAACAATTCCCATGTCTTCAATTGACATCTTGTTATCTTTATAATTTTCTATATTACCTTTCAAATAATATCCTGACATATTTTCTATAACTCCTAAAATAGGAACATTTACTTTTTTAAACATATCAGATCCTTTTTTTACATCTACGACAGATAAATTTTGTGGTGTTGTAATTATTATTGCTCCAGTTAATTTAATTTTTTGCACAAGAGTAAGTTGAATATCTCCAGTGCCCGGTGGTAAATCTAAAATCAAATAATCGAGATCGCCCCATTCGACATTATCAAAAAATTGTTGAGTCATTCTAGAAACCATGGGACCTCTCCAAATTGCTGGAGAATTTTCATTATTAATAAAACCAAAAGACATTAATTTCAAATTATATTTAGTCTTAGGAATAATTTTATTATTTTCAAACTCTGGCTGATCTTTGGAGTTAACTAATATAGGCAAGCTTGGACCATAAATATCAAGATCAAGGAATCCCACTTTATATTTTTTGGCTAACTGGCATGCAATATTTAATGAAATAGTTGATTTTCCAACACCCCCTTTACAACTACCTATTGCAATAATATTCTTAATTTTAGAAAGATTAGAATCTTTAATTTCAGTTTGATTCTTTAGAAATTCTACCCTTATTTCTTGAAAATTGAATTTTTTTTCAATTTTATCAATAATATTTTTTTTTATTTCAGTCTTATGATTACTATTTTCACTTGATAATTTTAAAACTATTAGTAAAATATTTTTATCTATAATTATATCTTTAAGAAAGCCAAAAGAGACAATATCTCTACTCATCCCTGGATAACTAATGGACTCTAAAATATTTTTAATTTCATCTTTAATTTTATTCATTTGTAATGAAAAGGAATTGAATATCTAAGAATTTTGGAATGTTAAAAAAATTAACCGTTAAAATCTCTTCCAAAGTAATCATAATTTATTTTTATAAATTTTTTCCATTCTTCAGGTACTGCTTCTTCTTCAAAAATTGCTTCTACAGGACACTCAGGTTCACATGCACCACAATCAATACATTCTTCAGGATCGATATATAATTGTTTATCAGTTGGATCAAAGCCAGGTTCTTTTGCTTCAGCACCTGCACCTTCTTTATCATCTGGTCCATGAATACAATCTACAGGACAAACTTCTACACACGCAGTATCACAAGTGCTAACACAGGGATCAGCAATAATATATGCCATAATAATACCTCTTAAAAATTAATTTAACGAACAAGATAATTTAATATTATGTAGAAATCTGTACAAATTAAATTTAAAGATATTAAAAAATAATAATTTGTCATAACTTTGATAAGTTTTTAAGATTATTATATTTAATGATTACTGCTATTTGGAATTAGATGACATTACTTTTAAAAAGTAAAAATTTATACATTATATTTTACATATAACTTGACAGAATTTATTTATTTCTATTTCCCTGTTTAAAGCAATCAATTTCTTAAATTTCATAATCTTTATAAATTATTTTTTTAAAAATAAGGAGTTTTGCTATGCAAAACAATAAAGAAATTTATATAAACTCTACGATAGGATCGACAAGAATCGCGATTCTAAATAATAATGTTTTATCAGATATACATATTGAACTACCTGATCATAAAAAAATGGTGGGGAATATATATAAAGGTAAAGTTCAAAATGTTATTCAAGGCATGCAAGCTGCTTTTGTAGATATTGGATATTCTTCTAATGCTTTTTTACCTTTTGCTGAAGTTAATAGCATAAATGATTTAAATAATGTTGCATTTGCAATTGATGATAAAACATCTAAAAATTCTAAAAATAAAAATGATAGCAAGGATGTCACAATTAATTATTCTATTGGAGATGAAATTATTGTACAAGTTATTAAAGAACCTTTTAGTTCAAAAGGACCAAGAATATCTACAAATATTTCATTGCCAGGTTCTTTGTTAGTTTTAGTACCTAATCAAAAATATATTGGTATTTCAAGAAAAATCAATGATAAGTATGAAAAAAAACGTTTACGCAATATTGTAGAAACTATCAAACCTAAGGATTGTGGGGTTATCGTAAGAACTATAAGTTCTGGAAAAGATAAAAATATTATTGAAAATGATTTAAATAAACTTATCGATGAATGGAACAATATTCAGAAAAAAATAAAAAAATCTAATTCTCCAAAGTTATTACATACTGATTATAATATTTCAAACCTCATTATAAGGGATTTATTTACTGATGACATAAACAAATTATATGTTGATAATAAATCAATTTATAAAAGATTACATTCTAATATCAATCAAATTAATACAAATAGATCTGATGATATATCATATTATAAATCAAAATTACCAATATTTGATAACCATAACATAGAAGATCAAATAGATAAATCACTTAAAAATAGAGTTTGGTTGAAAAGCGGCGCTTATCTAATAATAGATCATACAGAAGCTATGGTTGTAGTTGATATTAATAGTGGAAGATTTATAGGTAAAAAATCACATGAAGAAAATTCATTAAAAATTAATCTAGACGCTACCATTGAAATTGCAAAACAGTTACGTATACGTGATATTGGTGGCTTGATAGTAATAGATTTTATAGATTTATATGATATTAAAAATAGAAAAAAAGTATATGATGAATTAAAGAAAAAACTCAAACAAGATAATGCTAAAATTTCTGTTTCTCAATTCTCAGAATTCGGTTTAATGCAGATTACAAGACAAAGGATTGGTTTAAGTTTACTACATTCACTAACTAATATTTGTATTAGTTGCAATGGTTTGGGAAGAACACTATCTAAAGATACATCATTAACTAAAATAGAGAATTGGTTGAAAAGATTTAAATCTAAATTTAGAGATAAACGATTAATTTTATATTTAAATGAAGAAATGTACACATATGTAAAATTAACTAAAAAGAATTCTATCACTAAATTAATTTTCAAAAATTGGGTTTGGATTGAAACAAAAATTGACCCAAAACTTAAAACTTATCAATATAGAGTATATTCTAAGTCAAGAAAAAAAGATGTAACAAATGAAGTTTAACTTGTATAATTATTTATTTATCAATAAAATAGCGCTCTTAAATTGGGGAATATATGTACGCAGTAGTTAGTTTTCTTGGGAAGCAAATAAAAATAGAAGAAGGTAAAAATATTAAAGTACCATTCTATGATAAAAAAGTTGGTAGTAAAATAAAATTAGAAAATGTTTTATTTTTAATGGATGGTAAAAAAGAAAAGATTGGTAATCCTTATATAAAATCTTTATCTATTGATGCAAAAATTATTGCTCATAATTTTGAAGATAAAATTTTAGTTTATAAAAAGAAAAGAAGAAAAGGTTACGAAAAAAAGAATGGACACAAACAACCTTATACAATGATAAAAGTTGATAAATTTTCTTCTAAAAAAACAACAACCAAGAAAGCAAATAGCTCAACTAAAAAAACAAGCAGCAAAACTAAAAAAACTACTGTAAAAAAATAATATTCAAATAAGGAAAAATATTTATGGCACATAAAAAGGGAATGGGTAGTAGTAGGAATGGTAGAGATAGTCAATCAAAAAGACTTGGCGTTAAGCAAGCAGATGGAGAATTTGTAACTGCCGGCTCTATATTAGTAAGACAAAGAGGTACTAAAATTCATCCAGGAAAAAATGTTTCTAAAGGCAAAGATGATACGCTATTTGCTCTCTTAAATGGTAAAGTAAGTTTTACAAGAAAAGGCAAATCAAAAAAAGAAGTGAATATTATCCCAACATCTTAATTTTTTCCATTAGCATTAATATTTCTTTTTAAACCTTCATATTTAGTTCTTTTAATTGCACTTTTTTTAAATATTTTTTTAAAAGCATCATTATTTAATTTTTCCCAATCTTTCTTTTTCATATCTTTAATTTCTGACCTAATTGAAAAGTTTTTATCATTTGATATTTCAGAAAATTTAATATTCCAAGGACATACTTGCTGACAGATATCACATCCATAAATCCAATTGTTTAATTTATCTTCATATTCTTCTGGAAAACTACCTCTATGTTCAATAGTTAAATAAGAAATACATTTGTTAGAATCTAGTAAATATTCTTCGATGATAGCTTCAGTAGGACATTCATCAATGCATCTAGTACAAGTTCCACATAAATCATTTTTAAATGGATAATCATATTCTAGTTTTATATCTAATAATATTTCAGCTAAAAAAAACCAAGATCCTTTTTGTTCATTAATTAAATTAGTATGTTTACCAATCCAACCTAATCCACTCAACTGTCCCCAATACTTTTCCATTATAGGTGATGTATCAACACATAACCTATATTTAAAAGATGAATTATGTTTTTTAATCACTTCAATTATATCATTTAATTTTTTTTTAATTATTAAATGATAATCTTCACCCCATGCATAATTAGAAATTTTAAATTCCTCAGAATCTAATGAATTTTCTCCTGTATAATAATTATATCCTAATGATATTATTGATTTAACTTCAGGAAAGTATTTAAATATATTTTTTCTTTCAGTTTTTCGATTTTCAATCCAATGCATTGATGCATTATATCCATTATCTAACCAATGCTCTAATGAATTATCGTCTATAATATGAGGGGAAGTAATACCTACTAAATCGAAACCCAATTTTTTAGATTCATTCTTTATAACTGAGCTTAATTCTATGCTGTCCAATATTTAAAATTGTTCATAATACATAATTTTAACCTCTCTGTTATTAGATGTAAATAGTTTATCATCTAATTTATATGTATTGTTTTCTAATATATCATTTACATTTATTTCAAGCATTAAATTGTCAGTTGCCGACCATCTTAACCCGGCATTTAAATATCCTTTATTATCCCTGATGAAATCTTCCGAATAATTTTCGCCATCATCATTTCTAGAAAAGTTATATTCAGCTAATAGAGAAAAACTTTTATTAATTTCTTTATCAAAACCAAAAAATAAGTTTGTATCTATATCTGGTTTTTCAAAAGTATTTTTATTAATACCAATATGAAAACCTAAATTACCTAATAAATTCCAATTTCTACTAAGTACAACATAAACACCTATAGCTTTTTCTTCATACCTATCTTTATTTTCTGCATATACTCCTCTTCCTTGTGTGCTCATTCCTATTGATATCGCAGGCATTGTCTCAGTTTCATCATACAACCTATATTTAATATGTATTTCAGGAGTATCTTTATTTTTTTCAAAATCACCTGTTCCAATAAATCTCTGCACTCCCCATGAAACACCAAATGTGAAATTATCAGTAACACCCAATAAAAATTTAGGCTGTATTCCACCATTATTCATTAACAAAGTTTCTAAAGAAAAGGCCCCTTTTGGCAATGTTCCTGATGATGGTATAGAAATCAAATCTAATGGAGGATATGGTTGATTCTCTTGTGAAAATGAAAAAGTAAAAAATAATATAAATATTATTATACTCATAGGCTTGTCAGTAATTTATCAATATTTATTAAATATTACCTAAGATATAATCAACTAATAAAACTATATCAATAATATTAATTTCATTGTTGTAATCAATATCGGCATGACATTGATATATATCATTATAGAAGTCTACTTCTAATATAAAATTCATTATCAATATAACATCAACGATATTAATTTGACTATCTAAGTTTACATCACCATTATTTAAACATTCAAAATTAGTGAAGCCTGGTGTGCCATAGTCCCCATTGCTCATTATAGTATTTGAAGATTGCCAATTATCACTTATTAGATTATCAAGTAAAGGGTTGCTAAGTACCATACTTCTACCTTCTATAATAGGAAAATTATAATTTATATTATAATAAACCTCATCTAGGATAATACCATTTGGGTGTTTTAAAATAATTTCATCAACAAAATTATTTAAAAAGAAATTATTATATTCATAATCAATAATAATATTTCCATTTAAAGTTGAATCTATTGAAGAACCTAAAACTACAAAATCATTGGGAGGAATTATAATATGTTCATTTATTAAATGATAATTAGATCCACTACTATCTGAAACTTCTAAATTGTATAAATCTAATTCAACTTCTCCTTGATTATATATTTCAAACCACTCTCCTGTAAAATCATCAGCAGCTAAGGGATTATTCATTATCTCATTAATAACCAATTCATTAGAGATTGTAATAGGATTTAAATATGCACTCCAGACAACAGGCCTATGATCTGAAATATTATTTTGATAATAACTATATCCAGTATAATCATCAATTCTTAATGTAAATGATTCATGTATAAAATTTTGATTTAAAATATTACTATTTATTAAAATATGATCAATATGACTTGGATATGATGGATATGACCAATCATACATTGGACCCATAGCTATGTCAAAATCAACAAAATTGATATTATCATTTTGAATTAGTGGCAATAATGAATTATCAAAATCGGGATCATCAAGGGAATCATTATAATCACCAGCCACTATAATGTTTTTTCCGTTTTCAGTTTGTTGATCAATGTATAAAGTTAAAATTTCTGAAGCTGATAATCTTCTTTCAAATCCATCGTCACAACACTTAAAATGAATGTTTATCATTTCAAATTGCATATATGATTCACCACAGTACCATTCCATATTAGCTTTTAAAGGATATCTCCATACAAACTCATATCCATGTTCATTAAACAATGTAGAATAATCTATCAAATTCACACAATCCTTCCTAAAGGCAATTCCCAAACCAGTATCATAAGATAGAATAAATTCATAAGCTTCTAGCATACTTGATAAATTCTGATAAGAACTAGAATCCCAAATTTCTTGAAAATTAATTATATCAGGCATTAAATCAGAAATAATTTCCTGAACATCATTAAGCGTATTCTCATTTAATGGAAAAGTTTTAATATTCCAAGTCATCACTTCTATTTTTTCCCAATTGTTTATATATTCAATATCCCAATCATTTTGCATAGAAACTACATTAAGGGTATCTTGTGGAGGACACTCTTGCGTATAGACAAAATAAAAACTAAATAATAATATGAAGATTGCTTTAATCATAAAAACTTATTTATTATTAAAATATAAGAAATATTGATAAGATTCAAAAAGATAATAAAACAGGGAAATGATCTGATATATATGTTTCATATATTTCAAAACTACCCATTAGTTCATCTAATCTGATAGTTTCAACGTGAAACTTATCACTATTTAGAATTGATTTTGTTACTAAAATATGATCTAAAAAACTTACATAAGGTTCTTTGGGGTAAGATGCTTGTTCAATATCAAAAGTAATTTTATATGTTGGGAAAAAAAATCTTGTATCATTTAGAAAGCTATTAAAACAGTGTTCATCTTCTTTATCTTTCAAATCATCATTCCAATCACCAAGCACAATAAAATTTGTATTTAAATCTGTCACCTCTTTATCTAAATATTTATAAAGCATTTCTGATGCTTTTTTTCGTCTATTTAAACCAGAATCACAACATTTCATGTGTAAGTTTATTATAGATATTTTATTATTATTTATTTGATTGATCAAATCACATCTAAGTGGGGGTCTTCCTGCAAAATTATAATCATTTTCAGC
>MDTE01027925.1_pt1 | contig 16676 bp, 16 predicted proteins | sample 811231 | NCBI WGS metagenome assembly MDTE01 (sample SAMN05326651, study PRJNA326480) | marine metagenome | isolation source: seawater | place: Indian Ocean: Red Sea | collected 2010
AATAATGCCGCGGGGTGGAGCAGTCTGGTAGCTCGTCAGGCTCATAACCTGAAGGTCGTAGGTTCAAATCCTACCCCCGCAACCAAGTATCATTATTTTTTAAATAAGTCATTGTTTATGAGAAAAAAAAAATCTAATTCAATCAAAAAAAAATCAATAAAATCCATTGTTGAAGGAACATGGAAATTTGATAATGAGGTTGCGAAAATATTTGATAAGCACGTAAATCAATCTGTTCCTCATTATAATGATATTCAAAATTATGTTGTGAAATTATCTGAATGGTTCTTGAAAGACGAAACTATTATTTATGATTTAGCTTGTTCAACAGGTGAAACTATAAAAAAAATTACAGAGCTTAAGGTAACTAACAAAACAAAGATAATTGGAATTGATTCAAATAAGAAGATGATTGATTTAGCGAAAATCAAGCTGAATAGAAAAAATATTGATAAAAAAAAGTTCATTATTGAATTCAACAATAAAGACCTGTTAAAAATCAAAAAATTTAAGAAATCAAATTTGTTTATCTCTATTTTGCTATTTCCATTCATAAATCTTAGAGATAGAAAATCTATATTAAATAAAATTTATAACTCTTTAGATTCTGGGGGTGCATTCATTTGTGTTGAAAAAATAAGATCTCATGACCCTATTTTTGAGGATATTTTGAATCAAATGTATTTTGATTATAAGATATCAAAAAAATTGACTGAAAAAGAAATTCTAGATAAGGCAAGAAGTTTGCGATCAAGTATGTATTTATTCGATGAAAATACTTCATTTAAACTAATACGTGAAACAGGCTTCAATCATTATGAAACTTTCTTTAAGTGCTTCAATTTTCTTGGTTATATCGCGATAAAATAAATCATAAATAGATGATTAATATTAGCTCTTTAAAAAAATTTTTACCTTTCAAAAGTAAGCTAGATAAATTTTATAAAAAAATAGACTTCATTTTTTTAAATAAAACTGCAATTAGACCACATGAGGTTAAAGACTTTGAATTTTGGATGTATCTTGGAAATTTGCTTATTTTATTAAATCCTAAAGTAATTTTAGAGTTAGGTTCGGGAAAAAGTACAATACTTTTTTCTGATTACTCTTTCAAAAAAGATGGAGTATTTTTTGAATCTATTGAACAAAACTATTTCTACGTAAAAAAAATAAAAAAAGCTCTTAGGAATTCGTTTTTACCAAATAATTATATAAAACATGTTCCTTTAGTAAGGGGATGGTATGATATTAATAAAATAAGTAAAAAAAAATATGATTTTATTTTTGTTGACGGTCCTACGGCAGGAGTGTTTGCAAAAAATTCACGCTCTAATAAAATTGCGTTGGATTTTCTAAAAAAACATATTGACTCATGCAAAGTAATTATTTTTGATGACAGTCAAAGACTGCATGAACAACGTCTAATTAAGGACTTGGATATTGATGCTAACTCATTTAATTTTATTGATATAAATTGTTACAAAAATTATCCACAAACAAGAATGCGTATATATTTTAAAAAAGAATTAGAAAATATTGTCCACAGAAACGCAAATTTGGCTTCAAATATCCTTTAAGTTTATTTCATCTTCTTTAGTTATTCTAATTACATTATTAATTACTGAATAGATATATTCAGAATCACCATATAAGAAATTTACTATCGTATGTTTAAATATGTATGAATATTTATTTGCAGATAATGCAAAATCTAATACGAATGATCCAGACGGTATCTGAGCAGAAGCAACTTTTAAAAAATTCTCAAGTTGGATTCTTATAAATATTTTGTTTAGATATGATTTGATTTTATTAATATTAAACATATTTAATTAATATTAAAAATATCTCTAGTATAAACTTTTTTCTTAACATTATTTAATTGAGTGTTTTTTCTGTTAGCTATAATTAAATCACTTTTTTTCTTGAATTCCGAAATTGAATTTACTAATTCAAGCTTTTTTAAATTTATTTTTTTTAGAAGCGGTTCATATACAATAATTTTAATTGATTTATCCTGAGAAATTATTTTAATTATGTCGTGGATCGCGCTTTCTCTAAAGTTTTCAGATCCATTTTTCATAATTAGTCTGTATATACCCACAGTCTTAGGTTTTTTTTGTAGGATATTTTTAGCAATCAACTTCTTTCTTAGTTTGTTTGATTTTATGATTGATTTAATTATGCTGTTAGGAAGTGATTCAAAGCTACTTAAAAGTTGTTTTGTGTCTTTTGGTAGACAATAGCCACCGTATCCAAAAGATGGATTATTGTAATGTCTTCCAATCCTATTATCGAATGAAATACCTTTTATTATATCTTCGCTGTTTAAATCAAAAAACTCACTAAAGTTATCTAATTCATTAAAGTAAGCTATTCTCATAGCTAAATAGGTATTTGAAAAAAGCTTGATTGATTCAGCTTCATCTGAACCAGTAAATAAAGTTTTAATATCTTTTTTTGGTTTTTTCGCAGCATCAATTAATAAGGATGCAAATACTTTTGCTTTTTTGGATCTACCACCAATTACAATTCGTGAAGGATAGAGATTATCTTGCAATGCCATGCCTTCTCTCAGAAATTCTGGAGAAAAATATATATTTTTATAATTATACTTTTTCCTTAAACTTTTTGTAAAACCTACTGGTACTGTTGATTTGATAAAAATAGAGCATCTTTTATTATATTTAACAATTTCTTTTACTAATAACTCAATTGGTTCTGTATCAAATGAATTTAAGTCATTTTTATAATTTGTAGGAATTGCAATTATAAAAATTTCAGATTTAATTTTTGTATTAATCAAATCATATGATACTGATATATTCCTTTTAAATTTTTTTAGAATTGGACCAATCCCTGCGTCAGGTATTGGTGAAATTCCATCATCTATATCCCGGATCTTTTTTTTGTCTATATCATATATTATTACGTTATTTTTTTTAGCAAGAACTGCCGACATAGACATGCCAACGTATCCTGCGCCCAGTACAGTAATGTTATATTTTTTCATTTTTTGTCTTTTAGCAGAGATATCTTTGATTATAAGTATTATTTATTTCTTTTATCAATAATGTACTCTTCAAGTTTCATAATTGCTGTTGTTGTAGAAATATTGCAGTTGTCGTCAACCTCATCAAGGAAAGAATAATTTACTCTGTTTTTGCTTAAATATTCAAATAAAAATCCATTATCATCGAAATTGTCAATTACAAATAAACTACTAGGTCTGATTTCAAATGCCTTTAAGCATTCATAGCTCATTATTTTGTATGAATGATCACTATCATGTATAAATAAATCAACAGGATTTTGTTTTAGTGTTTCCTCTAAATGTATATGTGAAGGTCCCAACTTAAGCTCCCAATTTTTTCGCAAATATTCTGGAATTATCCAACCAGGCTCTTGATCACCTAACTCAATTTCTGGGGCTAAATCACCGGGCCCCATTGGAGTATCGGGGAAAAATTTTTTCCAGTCTTTTCTTGGTAAATCTATTGAGATTAAACTTCCTTTTTTATTTTTATGTAATGCTTGAAGTATCCATGTACTTGTAAGTCCATGCAGAACCCCAGTTTCTACTACGCAGTTTGGCTTTAGTAATCTAACAAGATAATACATTACATTTCTGTATGTACTAAATTGATAAATAGACTCAAATTTTCTTGTTCTAAAAATATCGTTTTTACCGATACTCTCATTAATTTGATTAATGAACTGATTTTCATTTTCAAGCTCCTCAATAATGTCCCATTTAAAATCAAATTGAAAAATACTACAAATTTTTTTAAGATTACTTTCGAGAAGTTCTTTAACTAAATTGCTTTTATCTTCAGTCATGAGTTATCTAAATTTTTTATCTTTAACATTTTTGCTAGCCAATTTACTTAGTTTGAATTGATTATAACCTGGCAAGTAGTCATTAGAACTAACACAATAATATCTGGCAACAAATGTAAACCTGAAATTATTCGTTAGATTGTCTCCACTTTTATGAACTAAGTTCATTGGTGAAATAATAGCTGCCCCCGCATTTATAGTAGTTTTCAGTACTTTAAATTTTTTAATATCTTCATCATTAATAATGTATCTATTTGACTCATTTCCATCATTTAATTCTATATTTTGAATGATATTTTTTTTATGACTGCCTAAACAGATAGTTAAACTCCCACTTTCTGGATTTACGTCATGAAGAGGGCACCAAACTGTAAATCCACCTGACCGTGGGTGGTTAAGGTCTCCAGCGTAGATATCTGTATGCCAATCTAGTTTATTTCTAGTATCATTTGGGCCATCCATTCTTATAGAATGGTCACAGCAAACAAAGGACTCTTTTATATCGCCATTCAAACTTGCAAGTATTTCGGTAATTTTATCCTGAGCAGCAATTTTTTTTGTAGATACACATGATTGCATTGTATCATATATTGCACCAAAAATGTCTGGATGCTCAGATCTAAAATAAGATAACTTTTCATTAAATGCTTCGTTCGTGAGAGTATCTTTATTATATATTTTACCAAATAACTCTGGGTTATATTTATTTAAAAGTGTGATGAGAGATTTTATACTACTTTCTATTAAGTCTTCGGAGATTACGTTTTCTTCGATCAAGTAACCTTTTTCGTCAAAATCAGCTTTATTTATCTTAATCACAATCTTTACACTATTTTTTATTAAATTATTATTTTTAAAGCTTCAACAAATAAGGACTCATCTTCTCGATTGTCTAAGTATTTTGCTTCTTTTAATTTTCCTTCTTTAAACTTACATTTTGAAACTTGAACAAAACCACAACTCTCAAGTAACTTTTTTAATGATGCAAAATTATACATGAATCTATGTCTTGAGAAATCATTATTATCTTCGTATGTAAAAAAAAACTTTTTTAATACCGCATAATTATCACCAGTGTTGAGTTGATTATTTGCAATATCTAAATCAGGTATTGATATTCTAATGATTCCGTTATTTCTTAGCGTACGAAAGCATTCCTTTATAAATTTTTTTGCACTCTCGTATTCAATATGTTCAAGAAAATGTGAAGTATAAATTGCATCGATTGACATATTTTCTGCTGGAATAGATTTTGTTAAATCATAATACAAAAATTTATGATTATTAATAATATTAAGGTATTCCTCAACTGAGTAATATTTGCTAGCTCCTGAAATAGAAAAAAATCTAACTTTTATAAAATCAGGAAAATTTGCTAAAAAAGCATGAGGGCTTAAATCAACGTTAATATAACTTTTATGTACTACAAGACCACATCCAAGATTAAGTTTGTTACTGACGTGATTATTATATTTTATTTTTTTTAAAGAAAAAAAATCAAAAAATTTAAAGAAAAAAATTAAAATTTTATAAATTGCTATTTTCATTAATTTTAAATTAAAGTATTTGAAATGCCACCATCCAAAAAAATTGTTTGGCTATTTAAGTACTTTATTTCTTCTTTAATTATAGACTTTATTAAAGCTGCAATTTCTTTTGTATCTCCCACTCTTCCAAGAGGTAACTGTTTACCAATTTGTTGTTTTGTTTTTCCTGGGTTTAATTGTCTTAATCGATCCGTATAAAATGGCCCTAAAGCCAAATTTAAGGTCGTAATATTATTTTTTAAATTAATCTTGCCATAAGTTTTTAGAATACTTGATACAGCAATTCTAAATGAATTTGATAGCACCATATTATCAGCTGGTTCTTTGATATAGTATGAACTTATTAAAAAAACATATCCATTTTTTTTAACTTTTATTTTTTGTAGAATTAATGCGAAAGACAAAAATAGCTGATTAAAATATTTTAACCAGTCTTCTTTTGTTATTTTATAGAAATCTTTTGCTGGTGGTCCACCTGTATTTAGAATTAATACGTCAGTGGATTTATTTAATTTTATAAATTTCTCGACACTTTCAATATTTGATGTGTCGAGTTCGCTAGAGTTTGTTGCTATAGTTTGAAACTTTAATTCTATAAGTTGATCTGCAATTGCTTTACCAATGCCTCTAGATCCAGCAATTACAATCGCTTTTTTTTTCATGATTTCATCTCCTTTAACTCAACATTAAATTTTTCTTCGATTTGCTAATTCTTCAATCATATTTTTTGACTTTATTTTCTTTTCTTTTCCAAGTAAACGTAAACAAGTTTGTAATTCTTCCAATAGGGATGGGAGATGATCAATATTTATAGCATGTTCGTGATCAGGGAATTTATTTATACTGTTTAATTTTAAATATATAAAAATTTTATCAATTTCTAGTGCTAAAGACATTATTAATGGATTTAAATTATTTTTAGAGTGATGCCCATAGCTTATGGGTATTTTGGAGAAAGTTTTTAGTTTTTTTAAAAAAAATAAATTTAAATCATCTATGTTATAATTTAATTGGGTATGAATAAATTTAATGTTTTTATAACCTTCTAGACTATTAGATAAATTTTTTATTCTCCTTTCGGACAATGTACCAAGTGAAATATAGATCGTCTTATCAAAGTTCATTAAATAATTAATTAATTTAAAATCATCAGCTTTCCAACTTAGTACTTTGAAAAAATCTACTTTATAATTACTTGTGATTTCAGTGAAATTTATATCCGCTACTGCTAGGCCGATGTTGATATTTTTTTTTCTTAGTCGATTAAACTCATGCTCTATAACTTTACTACTCAAAAGATATTTATTATTATTTGTTTTATAAAACTCTTTTTCTCTAATTTGAATGGTAGCATTCTTTAATTTTTGATCGATTATTGCATCTACGTACTTTTTAAAATATTTTAAATTGCCTAAGTGATTATTGCCTATTTCAGCAACAATTTTTTCTTTTATTTGTTTCATAGAAATATAATTCACTTATACTATAACAAATAGGTATTTAAAACTATTAGCATTTTAGAAGTAATTCACAAGATCAATGATCAATCCAAAAATTAAAGTTTCTGTAATTATTACAGCTTATAATTCAGCTGAATTTATTAAGAGGTCTGTATCAAGTGTATTAAATCAAAGTTTTAGAGATTTTGAATTAATAGTTGTTGATGATGGTTCCACAGACAATACTGTAAGTATTTTAAGAGATTATAAATCTAGTATAAAACTTATAACTCAAAATAATTCAGGACCAAGCGCAGCGAGGAATGCTGGAATAAATGCGTCTAATTCAGATCTAATTTGTTTTTTAGATGCTGACGATTTCTGGCACAAGGATAAGCTTATGGTGCAATATAATAAGTCAGTTGAGTTATCCAACATCAATATATTCTGTTGTAATTTAATGAATATTAAAAATGGCATGAATATAAAAGAAAGATTTGATGAAACTAAAATATTTACTAATAAAAACCATTCTAATGAAGGCATTGTCGAAAATTATATTAGACCTAAGGGTCGATATTCTTTTCATGCTCCTAGTGCCATCATGGTAAGAAAAAACATATTTGATAAATATGGACTATTTGATAAAGACCTTAAATCGGTTGAAGATAGTGAAATAGTATTGCGATGGGGAATTTTTGGAGAAAAAATTTATTATCAAAACCAGGTTTATGTTTATTATGAAATTGGCAATCAAGATAGTTTAACAAAAAATGTTATTCGTTGGTCGAATAATCACTTTAGTTATTGGATAAAAAATAAATATATAAAAAATATACCTGAAAATAAAATTAATGATTTTATAATAATGAGAAGATTAACTCTTATATCTTGCATTAAAAGCGTAATTCTAAACGGCCAACCTTTTCATGCTTTAAAATTATTAATTAAAAATTTTAGATCTCTATTTTCAATTAATTATTTATTATTGTATTTATACTTACCTATACCTTTTGTTTTTTTAAAAAAAATTAAAAAATATTTTATATCTAATTTTTAAATGAGCTTGATATGATTTGTATAGTACAAGCAAGAATGAATTCCAGAAGACTTAATGGAAAAGTTTTGAGAAAAATAAGAAAAATTGTTCTTCTTGATAGAGTTATCAGTCAGCTTAAAAAAGCATCTTCCATAACGCATGTAATTATTGCTACTTCAGATAAATCTTTCGATCAGGAAATTGTTAAATTTTGTAAAAAAAGAGAAATCGCTTATTTTTGCGGCTCTCTTAGTAATGTCTATGATAGATTTATTCAAATCGTTAAACAAAAAAAAATGAAATCGTTCGTAAGAATATGCGCAGATAGCCCAGCAATAAGTCCACAACTCATTAATTTCGCAGTGAAAATATTTAAAAGTGGTAATTTTGACATTGTTACTAATACATTTCCAAGAACATTTCCAATAGGCTTATCTGTAGAGGTAATATCCTCAAAAGTATTTCTAAATTCTTATAAAAACATAACAAAAAAGCAAAATAAAGAACATATAACGTCATATTTTTATGAAAATTCAAAAAAATATAAAATATATAATATTTCCAATAAGGTTAACTATAGTAGTTTAACTTTAGCTATAGATACAGATCAAGATCTCAAATATATGAGGCAACTTTTTAAAAAATATAACTCAGTAAAAATCATATATGATAAATTAGGAATAAATTTAGATTATTTTTAAATGAGATACCAAAAAAATTACAAGCTGAGAGTTGGAGTTATAGGCTTAGGTGTAGGCCTCAAACATCTAGAGGCTTTTATGACATCAAAAGATGCAGAAGTTATTTCAGTATGCGATTTCGATAAACTTAAGCTTGAAAAAATAAAAAAAGCTTATCCAGGCATTAAAGTATCTAAAGATGAAAACTTAATTTTTAAAGATGAAAGTGTCGATATTGTATCAATAGCGTCATATGATAATTACCATTTCTCACAAATTGTTAAGTCATATAAATATAATAAGCATATTTTGGTTGAAAAGCCATTATGTCAAAATCCAAAACAATTAAAAATAATTTATAAACTTTTCAAAAAAAACAAAAATCTTTTTTTTTCATCTAATTTGGTTTTAAGAACTAACCGTTTTTTTCAATCCATTAAAAAAGAATTAAAAATAAAAAAGTATGGAAAGCTTTTTCACCTAGAAGCGGATTATAATTGGGGAAGAGTTCAAAAAATAAAGTCGGGTTGGAGATCTAAAATGCAGTTTTATTCAATCATACAAGGTGCAGGCGTGCATATGATTGATTTAGTAATTTGGCTGCTAAACGAAAAACCAGTTTATGTTACAGCACAAGAGAATAATATTGCGACCAAAAACTCAAACCTAAAGTATTCTAGTTTTGCATTGTTACTTTTACAATTTAAGTCGGGGTTAACAGTAAAAATTTGTGCGAATGGAGGGTGTATACACCCTCATTTTCATAGTGTAAGAATTTATGGAACAAAAAAAACTATGCTACACGAATATTCAAAAACTTTATCAATAGTTAATAATAAAAATAAATATTATGTATCCAATTTAAATCCAATGTACCCAGATAAGATTAGTAGAAAAAAATTAATTCACAATTTTGTTGAGCAAATTAAAAAAAACAAAAGAAAGCTTTTAATTGAAACAAAAGGTATATTTGATAGTATGTCGATTTGTTTTGCTGCAGAAAAGTCAATAAAAAATAGAAAGCGTATCAAGATAGATTACTTATGAAGATTCCTTTTGGAAAACCATTAATTGGAAAAGATGAGTATGAATCTGTAAAAAGAGTTTTAAATAGTAAAACTCTAGTACATGGTCCCATCTCTATAGAATTTGAAAAATTATTCGCTGATTTTACAGGCGCTGAAGCTGCGACATCAGTTTCATCCTGCACAGCTGGTATGCATTTAGTGTATTTTACTCTTGGCATAGGTAAGGGTGACGAAGTTATAGTCTCATCTCAAACTCATGTTGCTACAGCCCATGCGATTGAGTTGACGGGAGCAAAACCAATATTTGTTGATTCATGTGAGAGTGATGGAAATATTGACTGTGATTTAATTGAAGAAAAAATTACTAAAAAAACTAAGGCAATTGCGATTGTTCACTACTTAGGTATTCCTGTAAATATGAATAAGGTAATGAAAATTGCAAAAAAATATAAACTTTTTGTATTGGAAGATTGTGCATTATCTATAGGAGCTAAGATAAATAATATCCATACTGGTTTGATCGGAGATGTAGGAGTTTTTTCATTTTATCCTGTGAAACATATGACGTCAGGAGAAGGAGGAATGATAATTTTCAAGAGTAAAAAATTATTTGATAAAGTAAAATTAAAAAAAGCTTTTGGTGTAACTAAGACTCATACTGAAAGAAGTTTACCAGGTCTTTACAATGTAAATGAACTTGGATTTAATTATAGAATGAGTGAGATTCACGCCGCGATTGGTGTTACTCAAATAAAAAAACTACCTTCCTTTTTAAAGGCTAGAGAAGAAAATTACAGTAACTTATTAAAAAATCTATCTTCAATTTCTGAAATTGACTTAATACCTGAAAATCAAACTAAAGGAATAAGTAGCAGATATTGTCTATCAATAATTTTGAATAAAGATTGCAAAATCAATAGGGCTGAAATAATGAAACAATTGTCTGCTTTTGGGATAGGTACTAGTATTTATTATCCACATCCAGTGCCTAGATTAAACTACTATAAAAAAAGATATGGATATGAAAAGTACAAATTTATTAATGCAGAAAAATTTAGTGATAAAAGTATATGTCTACCAGTAGGTCCTCACCTCTCTAATTCTCATATGAAATTTATTGCAAGTAAAATTAAATTGATTTTATCTAAATAAAATTAGTTTTTAGCTAATTTTATTGATTTTTGTTTTGTTGCTATAGTATTGATTTAGTTATAGAACTATTTTATTACTTCAGGTGTAATAAGAAAATAATGATAAAGAATAAAAAAATTTTAATTATTGGTGGTGCTGGTTTTATCGGTTTCAATTTAGCGCTCAATTTAAAGAAACTCGGTGCCGAGGTGGTAATAATTGATAGTCTGTATGTTAATAATCTTGTGACAATTTTAACGAATGATAATTTTGTTCCAAACCCCAGGCTCGCAAAAGTTATTTTAGAAAATAGGATTTCTTTACTGAAGGAAAATGATATCAATGTCATATATCAAGATGCTAGAGATTATCATTCATTGTCTAATAGTTTTCATGAAATAAAGCCAGAAATAGTTGTACATTTAGCTGCTGTATCTCATGCAAATAAATCAAATAAAGATCCTTATTCTACTTTTGATCATAGTCTTAGAACTTTAGAAAATGCTCTAGATTGCTCAAGAGGTAATGTTGAGCACTTCATATTTAACTCATCAAGTATGGTTTATGGTAATTTTGACTCAATTGAGGTTAATGAAGATTCGGTGTGTAACCCAATAGGTATATACGGTGCTTTGAAGTTTGCTGCTGAAAAACTAATCATAGCATATAATCAGGTATTCGAGCTACCATATACCATAATAAGGCCATCGGCCTTATATGGAAGAGGATGTATTTCAAGAAGAGTTGGTCAAGTATTTATAGAAAATGCACTGCAGGAAAAAGAAATAGTAATAAATGGTAATGGAGAAGAAAAATTAGATTTCACGTCAATAGATGATCTACTTGATGGTTTTACAAAGGTCTTAGAAAATAGAAACTCGAAAAATCAAATTTTCAATTTAACTTTTGGAAAAGGTAGATCAATTCTTGAAATGATAGAAATTTTAAAAACGGAGTTTCCTAATATTAAAATTAAAAATGAGCCAAGAGATGCGCTCATGCCCGAGAGAGGAACACTATCAATTGAAAAAGCAAGAAGCTTATTGGGATATCAGCCTAAATTAGAACTTGAAACAGGCTATGTTGACTATATAAAATGGTACAAGAAAATTTACCAAGATTACAAAAATATTTGATTATCTTAGTAAACAATTTTTAAAATCAATGACGTTTATAATCACTCTAATAAAGAAAATAATTATACAATTTCAATTCATGCTAAAAAAAATAACTTAAATTAGAATCTGTTTATATGAAAAATTTTAATGGTATTATTATTTTGGGTGATATTATGCTAGGAAGAAATTGTACCGATCATATAAATAATAGAGGATTGAGCCATATGGCATCTTCTATACTAAGCCAATATAAAAACTTCGCTTTTGTTGCAAATCTTGAGTCTCCACTCATAGACACAAAAAAAACTATAAAAGATAGTAAGGTTAGATTTAGTGCGCCAGTTCGTTTTGCAAAACTACTTAAAAAACAAAAAATCGAAGCAGTAAGTTTAGCTAATAATCATATATTTGATTACGGTTTGAATGGTTTTTTATCAACAACAGATGCATTGAAATCAAATAATATTAATTATTTTGGGGCTGGAATTAATGAATCCTACGCCTCAGCTCCTTGCTTAATTAAAATAAGTGATCACAAAATAGGTTTTATAGGTTTCAGTTATCAACCTATTGCTGGCAAAGATAATCATGGCGTCAACAATTTATATGGTAAAAATATAAAAAAAAAAATTAGTGAATTAAAAAAGTCTGTTGATTTTGTAGTTATAATGCCTCATTCAGGGATTGAATTACTTGAGTATCCACTTCCCAGAGATCAAAAGTTATATCGCTCGATGATTGATGCTGGCGCAGATCTAGTAGTTGGAAATCATCCCCATAGAGTACAAGTAATGGAAAGATGGAAAGAAAAGAGAATATACTACTCTATTGGCGATTTTATATTTGACCATCATCATCATGACGTGTGGAATAATTTTTGGAAAGGTAACGCTCATCCTAAACAATTTAATTTAAATGTTGATAAAAAAATACCATTAGAGAGTTTATTGATAATTATTGAATGGAATAAAAAAATTAAAAAATTCGATATAAACCATGTTCCTCTTTTGTTAAATAAAGATATGAAAATAACGCAACTTGAAAATAAAGAAAAAGAAACTTGGGAAGCAGATTTTATTAATAAAAATAAAAAATTTCTTATTCAAAATGCAATGCATAAAAAAGCAAAGTCAATTCAAAGAAATTTAAAACTTAAATAAGGTTTATATGATAGGCATTAATGGTGTAATTGATTTTGAGAAAAGCGATAAGAATAGAGTAAAATTGCATCAAGAAGAAATTATAAAAATGAATAATCCAGAGCTAACGTATGAAACAGCTTGTAATGATAATTTACTAATTCATTTGTTTAATAATGACAACAAGATTTTGTCAAAAAAAATCTCTAAGACTGAAATATATATTTTAGGTAAAATATACAATGAAAATGAAGATAAAATTATTCAAAATATTTACAATTTATTTGAAAATCAAAAGGATAGGGAGCTGTGTGGTTTTAATGGATCATACTGTATAGTTATATTTGATCACAAAGAAAAATCACTTTCAATATATTTGGATGATAACTCAGTAATTCCTATATATTATAAGCAAGTAAGTAGTAGCTTATTTATTTCATGGAATATATTTCATTTATCCCAGGTAAAAAAAACAGATTCAAAAGTTAATTACGAAAACTTGTTTTCGTGGATATTAATTGGAGGTAGAGGATTTAATGACGAAACGAGATATACAGATATTAAAAGATTAGAACCGGGATCAAATTTAAAATTTCTAGATAAAAAAATAATAATTAAAAAGAATGATCCGTTTAAGTTTATCCCTTCAAGTTTAAATGAGGATCAGCTTTTAGAGAATTGTCATAATAGTATTATTAAGGCTTGTGATACACGTCTTAAAAATGAAAATAATTTCGCGCTTGGACTATCTGGTGGAATAGACTCAAGGCTTGTATTTGCAGCTTTACGTAAAAACTATAAAAAAAATATTTATGCCTATACCTATGGTCCAAAAGGATTTGTAGAAAGTGATATTGCTAAACAAATATGTAGTCACTATGGTTATAAACATTCCCATATTTTCTTAAATAGAAAACTTTTTATTGATTATGCAAAAGATGGACTTTTTTATGCCGGCGGCGCATCATTGTTTAAACATGGCATTCAACCACATTTATTTTCATCGATAAAAAATAAATCAGGAGCAAAAGCTTTAATGCTTGGGTCAGCACTTGACTTGGTTCTTGGCAGTACTTTTTCTAATGATAAGATATATCAATTTAGAAATAAAAGTGAGCTACTTCAGTATTATAAAGATAACATATTTAATTATTCTTTGGAGGGATTTAGAGAAATATTTCATAATTCTAAAGATGCAACTCATCATTACGATTATTGTTATGAATTAATTAAATCACAAATAAATAATACTGAAGGTGATACTATTGCTGATATTAATGACGCATTGTCTTTCGAGATAAGGATTAAACGATGGTATAATTATAATCTAGTATACCCTTTATATTCTCTAGATCTATTGCTTCCAACATATGATAAGAATTTTTTGTATGATGTATCAAAAGTTCCAGCTCATTATAGAAAAGATAGTTCATTCAGAATCAAACTCATGAATAAAATTGATATAAAAGTCGCTGAATATACTTACGATTCAACAATGCAACCTGCAAAAATCTTACCTCCACAGTCAATAAAATACAAAAAAATTGTCACTGAAAATGAAAAAAAATTGCAACTGAAATGGTTTCAAAGTAATAGAAAAGATTATATTCCATCAAATAAGTATGATGCTAATTTCTTAGAGTGGATAAGGGTTTATTCTGAATATCAAATTTTCGTCAAGGAGATTCTTATGGGAGAGTCAAAGGCAAAGAACAAATATTTAAAGAGTCAGAAAATAGGTAACTTAATTGATCAACATATCTCAGGCTTAAAAGATTTACATAAACAGCTTGTAATGCTTATTTCCTCTCAAATATTTCTTAATCTTCACAGTGAAAGAAATCAAAATATAAAATATAATTTTAAAAATTTATAAGTTTATTCTAGTGAAACAGAAATTTGCAACTATTGCTGGCACTAAAAGGTTTGCGTCCAGATTCAAAGATAAAACACATAAGAGTTTTTATAATGTTTCTTGTGAGGGCCTATTACTATCGAATATTGGTATGGGTTTATATAAAGGTGAGGTTAATGACGCAGGTGATGCTGAGTGGTACTCATCAATCACTTATGGGATCAATAATGGAATTAATCTTTTCGATACAGCTATAAGGTATCGATCAATGAGAAGTGAAAAAATATTAGGTAAAGCAATAGGAGACTCGATAAAAGAAAATAAAGTTAAGCGTGACGAAGTTTTTATAAGTACTAAAGGTGGGCTTATATCTTTTCCTGAAATTGGAAATAAAGTTGATTATGTAAATAAAAAATTAATAAATAATTTAGAAATTAAAGAAAAAGATATTTATAATAATTTGCACTCTATAGACCTAAAGTTTATTGAAAATCAGCTTTCTAAATCAATTGAAAATATCAATTTAGGTGGAATTGATACTTACCTAATACACAATATAGAGTTTGTCTTTATGCTGTATGAAAAAGACGAAGCCTACAAAAAGATCAGAAAAATTTTTGAATTTTTAGAGGACTCAGTTGTTAAAAATAAGATTAAATCTTATGGTATATCGAGTTGGGCCGGCTTCAGAAGAAGAAGTAGATCAAAAATATATGTTGATATATTTAAATTAATAAGCATTGCCAAATCAATATCAGGCGAGTCGCATAATTTTAAATATGTAGAAGCCCCTCTTAGTATTGGAATGCCTTATATTGCTTTAAAAAATAAACAAAAAAATAGTACTATAGATTTCATAAAGCAAAATAATATTAACTTACTTGCTAGCGCACCTCTTTATGAAGGTCATATAGAACAATTACTTAATTTAGATAAACTTTTTCAAAAAACTGGTATTCAAGATAGCGAAAATGACAAACTTCCAGCAAATATTTCATTTCCACTAAGTGAAAACTCACTGATACAACTTTTTGAGTTATTAATATCTTCAAAAAATAATAAAAAATTAATTTCTGAAAAAATAGATGAAATTTCTAATAAAAATTTAAATTTACATTTAAACGCAATAAATTTAGTAAGATCAACAAGTGGCGTAACTTCTGCGCTAGTAGGCATGGATAAAGAAAAATTTGCTATTGAAAATCTTAAGATAGTTTCCGAAAAACTAATTGATGAAAAAATGCTATCTAAATTTTGGAATAGTTTTAAAATACTTAAGTAATAAAAAAATTAATTAAATAATTTCTGTATTGAAATACAAAAGTATGAACCATAATTTATTAAGAACAATATTAATAAAGATTAATTCAATTTTATTTACTTTATTGTTGAGGTATGTCTATCAAATAAGAGTTGGTAAAAATTTAACAATTTCTGGGATTCCTTATCTCAAAATTAAGGGAAAAAGTGAAAATATTATAATTATGGATAATGTAACTATATTAGGAAGTATCGATATAAGAAATAGGGAGCAAGGTAAAATTGTTCTTAAAGATAATGTTACAATAGAGGAAAATTGTAGATTTGTTTCTGCTCAAAACGCGACTATCATAATAAATAAAAATACTTCAATTGGTAGGGATGCAATATGGAACTGTGGAGCAAACGTAGAAGTTGGTGAAAATTGTCTATTTGGTCCAAGAAGTGGAGTTATGTCTAGTGACCATGGAACGGCTAAAAATAAAAAAATGATTAACCAGGAATTTACTCATAAACCTATAAAAATTGGAGATGATTGTTTGATAGGAATAAATGTTACAATCTTAAAAGGAGTGCACGTTTGTAGTGGGTCTATAATTG
>MDTE01034257.1_pt1 | contig 16674 bp, 18 predicted proteins | sample 811231 | NCBI WGS metagenome assembly MDTE01 (sample SAMN05326651, study PRJNA326480) | marine metagenome | isolation source: seawater | place: Indian Ocean: Red Sea | collected 2010
CAACGCCATCCTGCACTTCGAAGTCTGGAAAGTGGCTGGCGCGGATCGTACACCCGTCGATCCGAGGAAGTGGTTGACGGCGCGATAACCGCGTGAATCTCCCAAAAGGGTGGACGTCGAATCAATAATTGTTTGACCCTTCAATCTGCTGAGAAGGCAGTCAAATTCTTTTCAAGATTGACCATTCTCGAAGTGCCAAAGACAACATAATCCAGGTTCAAACTCTTGATGTAATCGATTGACTTCGGAATGTTGCCCGCCCCACTCGAGAATATGCTCATTCCCATCTTCATGAAGGGGTGATCTTTTGTCGCAAAGTCCTCCACTTCCTGTTTGCTTGGAAAAACATTGAATCCTGCATCATTGATGTTGAAACAGATGATGAGGTCTTCTGAAATCAGATTTTGATCTTCCAAAGCCTTGACCAGCATGAGCGGATTGAGCGTCACCAAGCCCGGTCGATAGCCTCGCTTTCTCACACCTTTGATGAATTCTGCGAGAAACTCCTCTTTCCCCAAGCCCATGACCAAATCGGTCATGATGTTCTGGAGATACACATAATTCCCTTTTGGTAGATTCTTGGGCACCTCAAGGTCCACCGCCAACGGAACAAGGTGCCGTACGTCTCCTTTGGTCATCAATTTGACGCCCCCAACGATGTTTGAAAGCATCGATGTGTTTTTCATCACATGAGAAAGCAAACTCATCATTCCCTCCTCATTGACCATGTTGGCATACTTGTGGGCATAAGGAATGCTGTAGTGAATCTCTTTTGAAGCGTCAAAACTCTGTTCACTGATGATGTGGTAACCATCGTCATTTGAGTTCATCATAAAACCATCCATCCCTGCACTCAACGCCGCAGAAATGAAGTCAGATATCTTCTCCCTCGAGTCGAATTTTCTCTTCGTTTCGGCCCCTTTTTCCAAGTCAAAGTGGTTGACTCCGAAAAACTGATTGTCTCCTAGGATGAATTTCATGACTGCAGGATGTCGTTGATGATTGCATTCACGAGCAAGGCTTCGCTCATTCGACACATGGTGGTTGTGTCACCCAAAAAGTCCTCCATCTGTTTCGTGAAGTCAACCCCCCGCAAATAAAATGGCACCGTAGCCGCCAAATCAGTTACCGAAATTTGCTGCACCACTTCACCTCCAGAACTGATTCGAATGATCTGCTGGTCTACGAAAATGTGTTGACCATTGGCCAGCTCAAACTCCAAACCGAAAACTGGCTTTCTCACTTCCTTGTTGACCCAATTCAAATGAAGTTTGACTTCCTTTTCTCCAACTTTCAAAACCGCGTCGACGACGTCATCAACGTCGGACACAACAGATTGTTTTGAAGCTTCCAGGATTTCATAGCCGTCGAGTCCCACCAAGTGGTTAAGCAAATCAATGATGTGAGAACCCATCTCGTTCAATACACCTGAGTACTCTCCATTTCTCCATCCCTTGGGTTTCTTGTCCAACGTGTGGCTGAGGTATTGACCCTTCGCCCTGACAATGTCTTTTGGAGAGACGTTTTCTTTCACCCACCGGATGCAGGGGTTGAACCGCAAGACGTAGCCGATGAGGACGTTTGGCGCCAGGTTGTCGCTTTGCTGGTTCGCTCCGCCGCCGAAGGGCTTCTCAATAAAAACGCGCTTATCCCCTCTCTTTTGCGCCTTCAGAAGGAGTTCTTGGTGTGCAAACGGCGGAGCCGTGATGAGTGTCAGGTCGAAAGTCTCTTCCTCAAGATTCCTGTCATCTTGGAGAAAGTGGATGGATGCAAAATTCCTCTTCAGAATTGCAGTCAATTTCTTGTTGGGTTCAATCACCGTAAAATGCAAATCCTTGGCCAGGCCATTGAGGATTGCAAAATGTGTGATGCCCATCCGGCCGAAGCCGTAAAGCAGAACCTTCCTCATACTTTCCATAGTTGTAAATCCCTGTTGAGTACAGTTTCCAATTTCGCGATGTCTTCGGCGAAATACCCATTCAACATTTTTCTTGTCTCCAACGACATCCCTTCATTTTCAGTCATCAAGTGCTTGCCAAGCCTTTCAACATTGGTCCTGCCTAGGAGTGAAAAAGCGAGCTTTCTCATTGTGCTGCCCAAACTGCTGCTTCGCCCAAACAAAGCAGTGACAATCTGAGATTTTGGCTTGCCACTTTTGCTGTAGGCCATGGCGGTTTCAACCTGCTCGTATGGAGATGCGCCTAAAAAGTCAAACACCTCTCGGACATGCCCCTCCTTGTCCTGGACAAATTCTTCGAAAATCAACACTTTCAACTTGGAGAAAGCTTTTTGATAGGCCTGGACAGAATCGGAGTAAAGGCTTACACTCTTGTAATGCCACATCTCGTCGTAATTCATCTGCTTTCTCATGTCCTCAGCCTCCAGCGCTTCCTCAAAGCAAAGGGACTCTCGACCATCTCGAACAAGGTTGTTGTAAGCCGAAAAACATCGATCCACCGGGTTTCGCAAAATCAAGATGACAGGAATGTCCCCAAGTTTCTGTAGAGCTTTGGGAATGACGCAGCTGTGGTTGTACAGATATTCCGAGCTTGAATCCCCCACGAACTTGTTGTCAATGTTTGCGTACAATCGCTCGTATTCCGACCACGAAGTCACCAGTTTGGCGTCCACGGTATGATCTCCCGGACCTTGTTGAGGTAAGGTTACGTTTCCATGGCTGAAAAATCGCGGCTCCTTCAGTTCTGGGAAATCAATTTCAGGATGCTGCCGCATGTAGAAGTACAGCGATGTGGTGCCGCTCCTGGAAACTCCTGCAATGAAGAAATTTGGTCGCATCGTCTTATTCTACAAACATATCCTTGTCCAGGTTTTTAAACGCATAATCGTCCAACCGATTGAACTTCCTGAAATACACCCGGGTGAGCAAATGAATCAGCTCCAACCTGAATTTGCGCAGTCTAGACATGGTGGGATAAGGAGGCTCACCTCTCTGTCGTCTTTGCTCCGCCCTCGAGTCAAGAAGTTGACTTACCGGGAGATAATTCCCACCCTTCTTGGAGGTCAAATAATTTATTGCATCGACAAACCCCGCGTCCAACTCACCGTCTTTGACGAAGTAGCCGAAGTGTGTGAACACGATTGACGTCCCTCCCTTCTGAGCGAGTTTGTCGATGTTTTTCCGAGACAACAAGTGATTAAATACCAGCTGATTAGGGGCAAATGAGCTGCTGAACCAGTGATTGGCATAGTCTGACCTTTTCGGATCGATGTACGGTGTGAGCGGATCGATTGAAAGCGTATTTAACCCTAGGAATTCATGATTCCTGTTGTAGGTGATGAGCTTTTTGTGGACATCCCCCCAGAAGTAGGGAGACCCCTCGACTTCACCCTCAAATTTTCCGGCATATTGCGAATACAGCGCTTTGACAACCTTGTTGAACGGCCAGTTGAACCGCTTCACACCTCCATAGATGCTGTCCTTGTTGTAGCTGTGGTTGATGTGCATTCTGGGATAGAAACCGAGCTTCTCTTTGAACTCTTCCACACCTCGAAGAATTTCTTCCCGCGTGTAATCCCCACTGCCCACGTTGTGCAAAGCGATTTCAAATCCTTTTCTGTGCAAATCACGAATGAATTCGAGGTACTCTGGCCTTTGCAAACTGTCTCCAGAAGAAGGCTTGTCTCTGGGGGGGTAGACCCACACCGTCTTTGTGATCAAGATCCCCTTGGAGTACAAAAAATCATAGACCGGTTTGATGTTTTCAAGCGTGGCATCATCCGTGTCATCAACAATGGAAAACCAAAATTTCATCTCCTGTATTTAAAAAATACCTTTTGTAAGTACCACAGATTACGAAGCTGCCTCTTCCCGATGCGACGTGGCTCTTGACACAGCCTGAACAGCCACTCCAAGTGCCAAGTTCTGATAAATTTGGGTGCACGGGCCATCTGCGGAATGCCTGAGTGAAAATTGAACGCCGCGCCGACGCCGACAAGAATGCCTGAATCCAGGAATTCAGCAAGTTTATGAATGACTTTCTCCTGCTTTGGCGCTCCCAATCCTACCCAAATGAAATCTGGAGAAAAGCCTTGGATGTCGTTAACTATCTCGTCGTAGTCGAATAAATCTGCAGATTCTTTGAAGGGTGGACAATGGAATTTAAAATTCTCGCCTTGAAATCGTCCTTGCAAAGCGCCAGATACTTCTTCTGATCCACCCAAAAAGAAATGCCTCAATGTCCCGAGCTTCTCTTCGATTAAGATATCGGAGAAAAAATCAGGCCCAGGGTAAAGTTCTACTCGCACCCCTGAAGTCCACTTTACCAAGCGCCTGACATTCACTCCGTCACATATATTTAGTGATGCCGAGGCGATTATATGCCGATAATTCTCATCCCTCAGTCCTTCACAAAGAATGTGGGCATTGACTACAAATACCTTAGCAAGGCCCTTAGTATCTAGCACCTCTTTACAATGCGCAACGATTTCATCCCGCTTCGAGGCAAGGGCAAAATCAGAGATGATATTTTGAGAAGTCATTAAATGAGGGGGGCTGCAATCTTTCCGCGCATCACCAAATCACAATTCCTTTAAACGGGCATACAGCAACACAACGTCCCTGACCGACGTTCCAGCCGTCTTAGAGATGTGCACAAAAACAAACTTCTTGGAGTGAGATATTCTCATTACATCAATTACCTGTCGTTCTCTTTTTTCGCCGATTAAGTGTCTCACGCATCACTTGGTTCAAGTTAGCCATTGGTTGACTGCGTTACATATCCCTTCGGAAGACCTATCGAACGCCAGATTCGAAGTGTCATTTAGGAGTTAATGGGTTCATCAAGAACCAATGCCTTCAGACTTCTTGCGAATTCTTCGCGCGTAAATTTGGTTTGAACAAGTTTTTTTGCGGCCTTCCTTAAAGACGAGTAGTCTCTCTTAGAAAACATAATATCTTCTTTTAGTCCTTTAACCAAAGAATCAATGTCATCGAATAACAATAAGTGCAGCCCATCAACAAAGTCATCGCTATTGACAGCATCCCGAATGCCATAGATAACCTTACCGTAACTCGCGGCTTCTGACAACTTTAATTTGAATCCACCTCCCATGGTTTCTGGGACAATTGAAATATCACAGTTTCTATACCAGGGGGTCAAATCTTCGACAAACCCGATGCATTTAATACCTGGAATTTTCGTTATCATTTTTTTTGTCACTTGATTCATTTTCCCCACGATGACAAGCTGTAATCCTAGCTGCAATAAATTGTATTTCTCAAAGCATTTCGCTAACTCAATAATATTTTCAGCTTTTGGTCGCCACGTGTAGCTCCCAACAACCATCAACTTCTTTGGGTCAGATCTGCAAGATGCCTCAACGTTGCTTGTATTTATTATCGGTCTAAGCACACGAATCGGTTTATTTGTTCGTCTAGCAAGTTCTCCTTTGTCCCCTGCCGAAATGACTGAAACCATATTAACCCTACTCAGGAATCGATCTTCATAAAAACGCGTCTTCATCCAGTCTTGTAAATAAATCAACTTCCGCCACGTTGACCTTTCGTGCGTAACATTATTCCACAACAACCCCGCTTCGTTGTTGTGAGAGAAATAAAGCACCCGTTGATTACCCAACATTGGCAGGCAAAAAGACATTTTGAAGTGATTTATGATGACAAAATCATACGATTTCTGAGAACAAATTTTAGCGACCAACTCCATGTACTCACGCCGTTTTCTGTTCGCTACCATTCCTGGTAAAAATGACAACCCCACCAGAAACTTTGCCCTCGCACTAAAATTGATGAATTGAGATTCCCCAATTTCATATAGCCCATTCGAGTCTTGCACAACATTATTTCCATAGTAAATAATGTCGGGACGACATTTTAATTCGTTCAACCCCTCTATCAAATTTCTAGTATAAATCGCGTCCCCCCTTTCCGCAAGCGAAGGGTCCTCCCAGCTTATGATTAAGACTTTCATTTCACCAAACTTGCCTTAAGTGCTCGTAACACACGTCGGAGATAATTTGGAATATTCAGAAGAACTTGTATTATTCCAAAATTATAATAATGAATCTTTATTCTTTCTCCCATATTCCTTACAAAACTCTGCGCTGAGTACCCGCCCCGCTCATATTCTGTTATAGCAACATTGACATGCCTTATTTCACTCTCAGACAAGCATTTCGAAGACATATCAATCGCCCACTGATAATCCGCAAGGATATCGTAATCAAGGTTGTATTTGACACACAAGTCTCGACGAGCAAAAATTGATTGATGACAAGCCTTAAAGTCTTTTTTCAGAAAGCCCATCTCAAGAGGACGACAGTGAATTCGTTTCTTTTTTTCCTGGCTCCGCGGAGAATACACTTCATAGTCCAATGAAAAAAGACGGACTTCCGAGTCAAAGACATGATTCATGACTAATTCCAAGCCGTTTTCCACGTACATGTCCCCCGCGTTCAAGAACGATATGAAACTGCCTTGTGCTAACTCCATACCCTTATTCATCGCATCATAAATACCCTTGTCTGGCTCTACGATAAAATGTGCCACGTGAATTCCTGAGCTCTTTATCAGCTCTACCGTCCTGTCCTGTGAACAACCATCAACTATGATGACTTCAAAACCCTGATATGTCTGGTTTTGAAGACTCCTCAATGTTGATAGAATGCTATTTTCGGCATTGAATGTTACAATAACTATTGAGAAATATATCGCGGAGGAATCAAAATTAGTCTGTCGCTCCAAAGTCATTTTAGTTTCCTAAACTCATAATAAATAATCGGCGGCTTGACGTTAATAATCTAAGACCAAACGCTCCTGATATCTTCTCGGCGCAACACCTGTCCTAAAGCCGCTACGTCTGATTTATAAGTCTCTCTCAAATCTTGCCTTACATCTGCGGGAACATCGATTCGGCCCGGTCTTTGATTCATTTGTCTCAAGGCTCTTAGAAATTCACGTCCTCTCTTTTGCAGGCCAAATAGGCGTAACATACTCCTTATAACGTTCTTCAAAGCCCCTTCACGCATTATTAGGTTGTGTAACCCCCTCCATCGCGGCAGTCCGCTTGTGTTTAGCTTCTCGGAAAAGTCATTGACAAAACCTGGGGCGATTTCTAAGAACTTATAGATATCCGACATCTGACCCTGCTTGTCTGCAACGAAGTCGTCCAACAACAAGACTTTGACATTTGTAAAGCTGTCTAGATACATCTTCACAGACTCAGAATACATTCCTTGCTCTACATATGCAAAAATTGATGACCAACCTTCATCCAAGCGACTCTTTTCCAATGCAAGGGCTTCTTTTATTTCTTCACCCTCCCATCCAAACTCTCTACAATACTGGTACTGCGAAACACAACGGTCTACGGGGTTTCGAAGGATAATAAGAATGTATGGATCTCCCAACTCCTTTTTAATTCTTGGTATTGCAACTTTTGGCTTAAATAAATAAGTGACCGATGCCTCGCCGATAGCTTTGTGCGTCTGTGGCACTGCTTTTTCAAAAAGGCGGTAATAACTCTCACTGTCCAACACAATCCGTCGATTCAAATTTTTCCAGGTTGGACACGAAGGCACTATCGTCTTCTGATAAGAACCCACAAAATAATTTGGCTCCTTGTTTTCAGGCATAAAAACTTCAGGATGCTGTTTTAAATAATGATAAAGAGAAGTGGATCCCGACTTTGCAGCTCCAACAATCAAAAAGTTCGGCTTACTCATTTAAACGAATTTAAGTCTTAAACCAATAGTGCACAGAAAGAAGATGAAAGGCGTGTAAAAAAGTGGAGCGGACGAACAACCTAATAGGACTACAAGGCCGAAAACTCTTGGCCGGGCCAAAAACCTCATGTTGAAAAGTCCGTAGAACAACGGTAAGCAAAGCAAACCGAACATAGCAAACATTCCAACAACAGAATTAGTGAACGACACCTCGCCATGCACGCTCGCGCTGAACGAGTTGAGAATACCACTGGCCCCTGACAATTGCGCCTCGACTTGAGACACATATATATCGTAAATATGACCAGCCCCTCCGAGAGGATTCGCAAGCCAGACTTTCGCTTGTGATATGGTGCTCAACAAGCGACTACTCCCCGAAGTAGTTCCTTCAGCAAATTTCAGCGCTATGTTTTCCCGGGTTAGGAACCAAAAACTAATAATGGGCAACATGGCTAGAACCAGCTTCATTCCATGCTTTCTCGACCGATAAAAGCCCCGATAAGCAATAAATGCAATCACCTGGAAAAACGCTATTGACAAACCCGAAGTCGAGTAAGACAGTAAGATGCCAGTCAACGCGATACCAATACCCCGAACATCCAACTTTTGGAATAAGTTGAGATGTAATAAAATATTCGCGTAAAGGGAGAAATTCCCTGGCTCCCAAAAAATACCGTGCGCACGTGGAACTATTAGAGAGCCAATACTAAATGAAGTTGCTTCTGCAAATCCTAAATAATCAATATTTGCTCTTTGCATAATAAACCAATTATACCCCAAGTAATTGCTCGCCGAATTACCTGCGATTGCAAAAACTACATTATCGGTAGGAAAGGCCGTTATGATAATACAACACAAAATTGCATGGACTGCGAGCACTCGTAGAATCCTCTCGACTAAAATCATGAACTCACCATCCTGAATCTTGACCAGTGCCCTTGTGCACAGAACCAAAACTCCTATCGCTACCAACCTCAGATCTTGCTGATTCATGAACAAATCACCGCGCCCGTACTTCGCTACATAAAACAGGCTCAATAGCGATACGCCAACACCTAATAAAGCAATTCGCCAAAATGTTTGGACAACTTCCTTCTTCGTCAGCAAAATCAGGGAAATCAATAACAAACAAGAAGCCGGCAGCAATACTCTGGGCTCAATCAATAGATATATAATAGTCCCAGAATTAAGAATGACTAATAAGATAGCTGAATAGGAAATTAACCGGTTCATGCTGTTCTAACCTTACTCAAGTGATTCACCGCAACAATGCCCTCCGCGATAGCGCGAAGGGAAACACCAATCCCCAGTGCCAAACATGTTCCAGTTAGACCAAGACTAAATTGAAAACTTACAAATATCAATGACATTTGAATAATGACCGCTCCCGCGCCGATGTAAAACTTCACTCGCTCTAGCCCGCTTAATTGCAAAATCGGCCCCGACACGCTTGTTGCCGCATTAAGCGCATTCGCTCCAAGTAGAATCAAACAATGACTGAACGTGACATTGTAAGCTTTTAATTTCATCAAATCCAGAAGGTCCGGAAAGACAAGGCCTAGCAGAATCACATACACCAATGAAAAGCCGATACCGCACCCGCTAATTAGAATCATTAACTTCCCCAAAGCATGCCAATTTCCCTTCGAAATATATCCAGATACCATATGAACTGCTTGCTGCTGCAGGACAACATATATGATCTCTATGGGGAGACAAACTTTCGTTATAAACGTTATAAAACCAACTTCTTCAATAGAAGCAAAAACACCCAACAATAGGTATATAATGTGACGATTGAGCGTCTCTGTCATCTGGCCTGCGAAAAACCAGGCTTGTGATTTATTCCTGAAACTCAAATCCTTAATTGTAGGAATTCCGAGCCGGAAAAAAGCCAAGGATCTGATCGATAAGGTCTTTTCAGACAGTAATTTCGAGCTGAGCAATGCTGCTATTCGTGACACCATAAACAATGCAGCAACGTTAATTAATTGCATCTCTGGTAAAGTCAAGAAACAAATTCCCAGTAACAAGCAAAAGAAACCACTTGCAAATACATTCCTTGACAGCACTGCTTGCCAAACATTACCAGTTGCTGTGAGGAAGTAACTGTTGTAGACGCAGAAAGATGATGCCAGAATTGGCGCCAGAAACAAAAGAGCGACCCACAAATCGTCCAAAGCAAATACCGCACAATCCACAGATACAACGCCCAAAATAGCCGTCGTCGCCACAATTGATCGATAACTCACTTTTTTCGCGAAATCAAAATATTTCGAATTCGGCTCGGCTCGTACCCTTTCATTTCCAAATTCTTTTACCACCCTTGGTCCAACACCAAAATGGGAAATAACTGTCGACACCTCTGTTATCGACATAACCAATGCGTATGTCCCCAGCAATCCCACTCCCAATCTAGACAGGCATGCGGTTACAAGCAGGGTAAAAGCTGCCCCAAGTGCCCTTACATTCAGCACCTTAAATGCGCTTCGCAGCAAGTTTGACAGCCCCGACTTGTACATTGTCCTATTCAATTTCAGCCGTCTCTTTCTTGTGAATCAATACTAGGACCACTTAACAAGCAACTGGAGGTCAAACCACAACTAACCTCTCAGCATTCATCCTTCTAATTTTTGGGAATTATGAGAAATTTTCACTTCGCGGAATTCTGAAAGGTTTGCAACGAACCATTCATAAGTCCTCTCAATACCAGTTGTCAAATCCACCTGGGCAGTCCATCCTTCCGAATTAAGTCTAGAGCTGTCCATCAATTTTCTTGGCGTTCCGTCTGGTTTAGTGTCATCCCACGTGATTTCTCCCTGATGTCCTACCACCTTCTGTACGAGCTCTGCGAGGTGCTTAATTGTGACGTCTGAATTAGTCCCAACGTTGAACAAACATCCCTCTGGTGGATGCTCTAGAACATGGACAATGGCCTTTCCAAGGTCGTCGACAAACAAGAATTCCCTCCTCGGAGAACCAGTCCCCCACAATTGAACAGGAGCATTATTTGCAGATTTTGCTTCGTGAAACTTGCGAATCATCGCAGGCAAGACATGAGATGTGGCTAAATTAAAATTGTCGTTAGGGCCGTAGAGATTAGTCGGCATGAGTGAAACATAATCTCTTTTGTACTCTTTTCTCAAGGCCTCAACCAATTTCACACCGGAGATTTTTGCGATGGCATACCACTCATTCGTCGGCTCCAAGGAATCCGTCAGCAAATATTCCTCCTTCAACGGTTGAGCAGCAAACTTTGGATAGATGCAACTCGAACCAAGAAAAATAAATTTCTCTATGTCATTTTCGTGCGCAGATCTGATGAGATTGTTTTGGATCAGCATGTTGTCCATGAGGAACTCGTAAGGATATGTGTCATTCGCCAGAATGCCTCCAACCTTCGCAGCAGCATCAACGACAACATCTGGTTTTTCAGCCCGAATGAATGCCTCTACATCCCTCTGGTCGCGCAAATCTAACTCCGTCGAATTCCTTCCAATCAAATTGCTGTACCCCGCGTTCTCGAGCGCCCTCCAGCAAGCCGAACCCACCATGCCGCGGTGGCCAGCAATATAAATTTTACTCTGCTGAGAAAGCATCACTCGTAATAGTTCAAGGTTTGATAACCACCCTCTTCAAGGTATTTGTCTTTTTGCATCAATTTGAGGTCGGAACTCATCATGTCTTCCACAAGTTCCGCAAGCTGAATTTGTGGTTCCCAGCCCAACTTTTCTTTGGCCTTGGTGGGATCGCCTATCAACAAGTCCACTTCAGTTGGCCTGAAGTACTTCGGGTCGATGGCCAGGACTTCAGTCCCGGGTGCGATTTGATACTTTGGGTTGGAGCATTGAGCCACTCTTGCTACCTCGTTGACGCCCTGGCCTGAAAACTCCAACTCAACGCCCACGTGGTCGAATGCCATTTTGACGAAATCACGGATTTTGGTGGTTGTCCCTGTCGCAATCACCCAGTCTTCTGCTTCATCTGCCTGAAGAATCATCCACATCATGCGAACGTAATCCTTGGCATGGCCCCAATCCCTCTTGGAATCCAAATTCCCCAAATAGAGTTTGTCCTGCAATCCCAAAGCAATGCGTGATACAGCTCGGGTGATTTTCCTAGTGACAAACGTCTCACCACGTATGGGGCTCTCATGGTTGAAAAGGATGCCATTCGAAGCGAACATACCATACGCCTCTCTGTAGTTCACCGTGATCCAATAGGCATACATTTTGGCCACCGCGTAGGGCGATCTCGGGTAAAAAGGCGTTTTCTCAGTCTGCGGCACCTCCTGAACCTTGCCGTAAAGCTCAGACGTTGACGCTTGGTAAATCCGTGTCTTTTTTTCCAAGCCCAAAATGCGGATGGCCTCCAACAAACGAAGGGTGCCGATGCCATCGGCATCTGCCACATATTCTGGAACGTCAAACGAAACTCGTACGTGACTCATTGCGGCCAAGTTGTAAATCTCGTCAGGTTGAATTTCTTGGATCAAACGCACCAAATTCGTGCTGTCCGTCATGTCACCGTAGTGCATGAAAAACTTACCGCCTTCCAAATGAGGATCCTGGTACAAGTGGTCAATTCGGTCGGTGTTGAACAGCGACGTACGACGTTTCAACCCGTGGACCACATATCCCTTTTTTAAAAGGAATTCGGAGAGGTAGGCTCCGTCCTGACCGGTGACTCCGGTAATTAAAGCTATTTTATTCATTTCGTTCACTTTCGAATCATACCTGCAGCCACAGTTTCATTGGTCGCTTCGTCAATCAAAATCAAGGACCCCGTCACGCGATTTGCGGTGTAGTCGTCCGAAAACAATGGTTTTGTGGAACGGATCTTGACCCGGGCGATGTCGTTCATCTTGATGTCCCGATCATCCTCAAGCCTGTGGAGGGTGTTGATGTCCATCTTGTAATGAATCTCGGTGATCATGGCGCGGGCTTCAGCTGTGGTGTGTTTCACCACGTATTTCGCACGAGGTCTGGGAGGAGAAGCATTCAGCCAGCACAACATCACGTCAAGGTCTTGCCTCGCTTCAGGTCGATTCTCTGATCGGACAAGCACATCGCCTCGGCTGATGTCAATGTCGTCTTCCAACGTCATGGTCACGCTCTGCGGGGGAAAGGCTTCTTTAAGCTCCCCTGTCATGGTGTGGATTCCTGATATTTTGCTCTCCAGGCCAGAAGGCAACGCAACCACAGTGTCGCCTTTCTTGAACACCCCTCCTGCCACGCGGCCCGCATAACCACGGAAGTCGTGATGCTCCTCGCTGTGGGGGCGAATGACGGTTTGCACAGGGAATCGGCAATCTCTCAGGTTGTGGTCTGACGAAATGTGCACCGTTTCGAGGTTGTGCAACAAGGTGCCTCCCTGGTGCCATGGCATGTTGTCCCCGCGGTTCACCACATTGTCACCGTGCAAGGCCGAGATTGGGATGAATCGCACGTCTTTCACGTTCAACTTGGCCGCAAAGTCCGAGTACTCTTTGACCACCCGCTGGTACGCCTCCTCGCTGTAGTCCACCAGGTCCATTTTGTTGATGCACACAAAAATGTGTGGAATCTGCAGCAGAGACGCGATGAAGGTGTGACGCTTGGTTTGCTCAATCACCCCGTTGCGGGCATCCACCAAAATCAGGGCGAGGTTGGCTGTCGAGGCACCCGTGACCATGTTGCGCGTGTACTGCACATGACCCGGGGTATCTGCAATAATGAACTTTCGACGCGGTGTGGCAAAGTAGCGGTACGCCACGTCAATGGTGATGCCCTGCTCGCGTTCGTCTTTGAGTCCATCCGTAAACAGGCTCAAATCGACGTGTTCCAAGCCTTTGTTCTTGGATGTTTGTTCGATCTGCTGAACTTGATCTTCGAAGATGCTTTTGCTGTCGTAAAGCAACCGCCCGATCAAGGTGGATTTGCCGTCGTCCACACTTCCTGCCGTCGTGAAACGCAGGAGCTCCATGTCCAGGTACCCTTGGTTGTCAAAGTTGTTGTCCATTGTGTTCTGTCTTTCTGATTAGAAGTACCCTTGACGCTTTCTGTCTTCCATGGCACTCTCGCTCCGCTTGTCGTCTTCGCGGTTTCCGCGTTCTGTTTGGCGTGAGCTGGCCACTTCCTGGATGATTTTCTCAAGGGTGTCAGCATCACTGGCCTGTCCCCCCGTGATGGTGATGTCTCCAAGCGTCCGGAACCTCACCATCTTCATTTCTGGTTGGTCTGTGTCCCTCAGGGTGATGAATTCGCTGACCGGCAGCCAGGACCCGTTGCGCCAAATGACATTCCTCTCCTTGGCGAAATACAACTCGGGAATGGCAATGTCTTCTTTCAAGATGTACTGCCAGACGTCCATTTCCGTCCAATTGGAAATGGGAAACACCCTGAAGTTCTCGCCCATGCGCTTCTTGCCATTGAACAGGTTCCAAAGCTCAGGACGTTGGTTCTTGGGGTCCCACTGACCAAAGTCATCGCGGTGGGAGAAAAACCGCTCTTTGGCCCGTGCTTTCTCTTCGTCTCGCCGAGCCCCTCCCATGCATGCGTCGAAATTGTTTCGCTCAATGGTGTCAAGCAACGTGGTGGTCTGCAACGCGTTTCTTGAAGCATTCATGCCTGTCTCTTCCTGCACTGCACCTTCGTCGATGCTCGCTTGAACCGAGCCCACGACGAGGTTGACCCCCAGCTCCTCCACAAGTTGGTCCCTGAAAACCATGGTCTCCGGAAAATTGTGCCCCGTGTCGATGTGCACCAGTGGAAAAGGAATTTTCGCGGGCCAAAACGCCTTCCTGGCCAAATGAGTCACCACAATGCTGTCCTTGCCCCCAGAAAACAAGATTGCGGGGTTGTCAAATTGGGCGTACACCTCTCGAATCACGTAGATGGCTTCAGCCTCAAGCTCCTCCAAATGGGTTAAAGCGTAGTTACTCATGGTTGAGTGCAATTTGTTTGATCGTATGCTGAACGACCATGTCGGTCGCATCTTCAATGGTCATTTCGTGGGTTGGCACATCAAGTGCGGGGTTCAATGGCGTTTCAAATGGCGCACTGATCCCTGTGAAATTTGAAATTTCGCCTGCCCGTGCCTTGGCGTACAATCCCTTGACGTCTCGACGTTCGCAGACCTCCAGGGGTGTGCTGACAAAAACTTCGGAGAACTGTCCGCCAACCGCAGTTTTCACAAATGCCCTGTCTTTCCGAAATGGGCTGACAAACGCACTCAGCACAACAAGTCCAGCGTCCTTCATCAAGGCGCTGACGTGGGAAACCCTGCGGATGTTTTCTTCCCGCGATGCCGCATCAAAACCAAGGTCGCTGTTCAACCCCACTCTGACATTGTCTCCATCAAGGATGAACGTCCTGATTCTCAACCGATGCAGTTCTTTTTCGACTGTAGAGGCCAAAGTGCTCTTTCCACTTCCACTCAACCCTGTGAACCACAGCACATGACCCCGGTGACCGTTGAGCTGCTCTCGGTCTTGGGCGGAAATGGCGTGCTCATGGGGCACAATGTGCAATTGCTCTGTCATGAGGCTTTCTTTGACCGATATTTCTCAATCCCAAAACCGATGCGGTACCACATCTTCTCGTGCAAGAAGTAAAGGACCGATTTCGATACGGTTTCCGCTCCGCCAATCTGCACACTTTGTGCGCCATCTCCCCAAATCCAAAAAGACAACAAGATGGTGTCTAACGTCCCAATCACCCTCCAGGTGACGGTCTTCAAAAGGTGCCTTTTGGTAGCATTCTTCACAGGCGACTTGAACCAAGCCCGTTCGTGGAGGTAGTACAAGACGAGTTTTGTGGTCACATCTGCCACACCTATTTGCAACCCGGCTTCAAAACTGCCTGTGATCAACCACGACAACAGCATGGTGTCTGCCGTGCCCACAATGCGCCAGGAAATGGTCTTGGCTATATGTCGATTGATTAAGGTCACCTGACAGTCAAGAATCTTGATTTCTCTTCTTCAACAACCAACTGCTAGATTGGATTTTGTCACCCAATCCGTCGATCAATGCAATTCCAACTTCCTCGCAAACTGGACGTTCTGGGATGGTGTCGTTGTTCTGGTCACCTCCATTGGCAAACGCCAAGTCATACATGCTGCCGTAATCCTGGGCAATTTTCATCAGTGTAGCACAGACGGTTCGGTCGGTGTCGATGGAAAGCACTGTTTTGTCCACTGCCTTGATGTTTGAGACAATGATGACACGCTCATCTTGTTTTTGAAACGCCTGACTGCCCTTCAATTCGCGCTGGTAATCGTTGTTCACGACAACAATCAATTCGTCGGCCAAGGCCTTCGCGTTGTTGAAGTACTCGAGGTGACCCTTGTGAATCGGATTAAAATATCCCGAAACGATGATGGCTTTCTTCTTCATGTCACTCGCGTTTGAAGTCGTCTTGAACGCGCACAATATCTTCCTCGTCCGAGGGGACTTCCTCTGTGTGCTGCCAGATTTCAGCAACCACACCAAAATCGGCCAGCCCAATCAGGCGGTGCCTTTCTCCTTGACGCAACCTCACTTGATCGCCCTCTATGAAATGCTCCACAGGTCCTTGTTCGTCATCATCGCTCCGGATGATGCCAACCGTTCCCCGATAAATCTGCCAAATTTCTGCCCGACGGTGGTGGAATTGCCACGACAATCGAGCGTCTGGGTTGACCATCAAAATTTTAGGACTCAGCTTTCCATCAATCCTGAGGTCTTGGACGTCCAATCCATCAAAAAATCGGTTGGCAAAGGCCTGGGCTTGATTCTCATCAATGACCAGGAAGCCTCCCCATGGCCGGCTGAAGTCTTTTGCGACGACTTTGAACCCTAGACACTCCAACTCAGATTGGACCGTGCCGTAAAAAATCTGACTCATTTCTAATCTGGGTTGCGTTTAACTCTTCTCTTCGTCCTGAAAATAGCCGTAGCCGTAGCCGTAGCCGTAGCCGTAGCCGTAGCCGTAGCCGTAGCCGTAGCCGTAG
>MDTE01017262.1_pt1 | contig 16671 bp, 16 predicted proteins | sample 811231 | NCBI WGS metagenome assembly MDTE01 (sample SAMN05326651, study PRJNA326480) | marine metagenome | isolation source: seawater | place: Indian Ocean: Red Sea | collected 2010
TTCGACTTTAAGGTCCCCCTAGGGGCGACGGGCGACGTCTATGACCGCTACATGGTCCGCATTCTTGAAATGAGAGAGTCGATCAAGATTCTTGAGAAGGCCCTGCGCGACATTCCCGAAGGACCAATCGTTCACCCTAAGGCCAAACTCCGAGGGTTTCGGCCGAAGCCGGGCGAGGCCTACGGACGGATCGAAGGACCCAAGGGAGAACTCGGGTTCTACCTGATCAGTGACGGCAAGCCCCAACCCTATCGCTACCGGGTCAGGCCACCGAGCCTCATCAATCTGACTATTTTGGAGGACATGTGCCTGGGGCACTCGGTCGCAGACGTCGTCGTCATTCTCGGGAGCGTTGATATTGTCTTGGGGGAAGTTGACCGATAGAATCCTGACACGCGAAGACCACTGCATTTAAGTCTCAAGTCTCTCAAAGAACGCCTAATCGACTCATGCTCGGCACGGGAATCATCAAAGGAATGGCGCAAACGGCGAAAAACTTCGTCGGAAGCTATCGGGACGAGCAGTATTTGACCACCGTCCAGTATCCCGAACAACGGATTCCGGCCAAAGAAAACAATCGCAACTTCCCCTTCCTTGTGTTCGACGGCGAGGAGGCGATGCCGGGGCTCCGCTGCGTGGCCTGCCAGATTTGCGAGAAGGAATGCCCCCCTCAGTGCATCTACATCGAGAAAGACAAGAACAAGAAGCCGGACTATGTCGGCAAGGCACAGGTTCAGCCGCTGGTGTTCGACATCGACATCTCCGTTTGCATGAGCTGTCAGATCTGCGTGGAGGTTTGCCCCTTTGATGCGATCAAGATGGACACCGAGTTCGAACTGAGCCAGACGGATCGTTTTGGAGGCCTGCTTCTCGACAAGCATCAATTGGCTAAATCCAACACCTACTACCGCGAGATCCACCCGACCGAAGCGGCCGCCATCGACCAGACCCGTGAGGAAGACGTGAAGAAGGCCGCGGCAAAAGCGGCGGCAAAGGCCAAAGCGGACGCGGAAAAAGCGGCCGCGAAGGAATCATCCTCAGAAACGGGTGGAAGCGAAGCAACCTAATCTAGAAGCGCCTTGGAAGATTTACTAATCGCTCTCAAGACTCGCATGATCGGGTTCGCTCCGGAACTGCTCCAGACGCCCCTGGGGCATCTGCTTTCGATTGCCCCCCTGATCAGCGTCTTCGCGGGTTGCTTTGCCCTAACCACCTGGGTCGAGCGGAAAGCGCTTGGCCGGATTCAGAATCGACTTGGCCCAAACCGCGTCGGCCCAGTCGGCCTGCTTCAACCGGTGGCCGACGGGTTGAAAATGATCTTCAAGGAAGACATCGTGCCCCGTTCGGCCGATCAACTGGTTCACTTTCTCGCCCCCATCCTCCTGGTCATTCCAACGCTGCTCGCCTTTTCAGTCATTCCTTATGGCGAACGGCTGGTTCCGATCGATCTCGATGCCGGCATTCTCTTTTTCTTTGCGGTGGGAGGGGCGGCAGAACTCGCGGTGTTCATGGCGGGATGGTCCAGCCGCAACAAGTACGCCATGCTCGGAGCCATGCGGGCCATCGCCCAAATGATCAGCTATGAGGTGCCCCTGATCCTCTCCTCCCTCGTCGTCATCATGATGGCCGGATCCCTTTCGCTCCCTGGCATTGTCGACTCACAGGCAGGAGCCTTCTGGCACTGGCATGTTGCCACGCCCTGGGGCTTCGCCGGCTTCCTCCTCTTCCTGACAGCAGCCCTCGCGGAATCGAACCGTTCCCCTTTTGATATCCCGGAGGCTGAATCGGAGATCATCGCCGGACATATGACCGAGTATTCGGGCTTCAAATACGCACTCTTCTTCCTGGCGGAATACCTCGGGCTCTTCGCGATGAGCGGTCTGGCCATCACCCTGTTTCTCGGTGGCTATCAAGCCCCGCTCCCGTTCTTATCCTTTATTCCCGCACCGATCTGGTTTTTTCTCAAGTTCGGGACCTTGATTCTTCTTTTCATATGGATTCGAGGCACCCTGCCCCGGCTCCGGATGGATCAGCTCATGGGGTTGGCCTGGAAGTTCATGCTTCCGATGACCCTCATCACGTTTGCCGCCGGCGCGGCTTGGCACTATGCCGGCCAGGGGGTGCTGGGATGGTTGATCAGCGCCCCGCTCATCGCGGTGCCTTACGTCGTGCTGGGGACCCGACTCAGCGCCCATCAGCAAGTCACCAAACGCGAATATCGATTCGCCGACTAGGTTATGACGCTTGGCTTCACTCTCGTTGGAATCATCACCTTGGCGGGCGCCATCGGAGCTGTCGTCTTCCGGCAAATCGTTCATTCCGTTCTCTCGCTCGCGCTGGCCTTCACCGGAGTGGCAATGCTCTATCTTCAGTTGGACGCTCAATTCCTCGGCTTCGCCCAATTCCTCGTTTACATCGGGGCGGTGACCATCCTCATCCTATTTGCGATCCTACTCACCAGGAATACCGGTCCTTCCCTCAGTCGAAGCCCCTTCTCCAACGGGTGGGCGTCCGGGGTGCTGGTGAGTGCGGCCGTTTTCGGGGCTCTGGCTTGGGCGATTCGAGCGACACCCGGCCTAGCTCAGAATGCCCCCCATGAGGCCAACGCGTCGGTGAAGGCCATCGGAGAGGCCCTCCTCAATCACTATGTCATCCCACTGGAAATGATCGCCCTTCTCTTGACGGCGGCCATGGTGGGAGCGGTGGTGATCGCGATGAATGAGCGCCCCTCCCAATCGTTTCCCCAACCGTCCCGTCAAAACGACGTGAAAGGATCATAGCCATGGTGAGCTTGACGCATTACCTCCTCCTGAGTGCCGTCCTCTTCAGCCTTGGACTGACGGCGGTGCTCGTTCGTCGCAACGCGATCCTCATTCTGGTGGGAATCGAGCTCATGCTCAACGCCGCGAACCTCAATTTCGTCGCCTTCTGGCGATTCGGACCGGCCCCGGATCAACTGGCCGGACTAATGTTCGTTCTGTTTGCAATCGGGGTGGCAGCGGCCGAGGCGGCCGTCGGTCTCGCCCTCATCATCGCCGTTTATCGACACTATCAGACGACCGACATTGATCGGATTGCAGACCTCAAGGGATAACTGACGCTCGAAAGACAAGACGATTTTGGATCAAATCCTTCAACTCCTCTGGCTCGTTCCAGTCTTGCCATTGATCGCCTCGGTCATTCTGGTGAGTCGACCGGGTTGGTCGCGCCGTCGGGCCCATTCGGTGGCGATTGGCGCGCTGGGTCTCTCGGGAATCATCTCCCTCCTTGCCTTCATGAAAACGCTTGGAGCCGATCCCGCAACCACCGCTCGAGAGGTGGTCACCGTGACGTGGTTCCAAATGGGCGTGGCACCGCTCCAGATTGGCTGGGTCTTGGACCCTTTGACCGCCGTCATGCTGACCATGGTGACCTTCGTCGGGACGCTGATCTTCATTTTCAGCACCGGATACATGGCATCGGACGAACGATATCGTCTCTTCTTTGCCTATCTCAGCCTCTTTGCGGCCGCCATGTTGGGGATGATCATTTCGAACAGCCTCCTCCTGCTCTTCATCTGCTGGGAACTCGTCGGCGTGGCGTCTTATCTCCTGATTGGGTTCTGGGCTCACAAACCCAGTGCGGCCGCAGCCGCCAAGAAAGCCTTCATCACCACTCGCATTGGGGACATTGGGTTCTTCATCGGCATGCTCTGGTTGGCCAGCTCATCGGGAAGCCTGCTTTTCTTCGACAACGGAAGTGGTTGCCTCGAAGAAAACGCGCTCGGCCTATTGGGCTCCCAAGTCACGATCCTCGGGCTGGCGCTGTCCACCGCGATCAGCCTCTTGATTCTGTGGGGGGCGATGGGCAAATCCGGACAATTCCCTCTCCATGTCTGGCTTCCAGATGCGATGGAAGGTCCCACCCCGGTCAGCGCCTTGATTCACGCGGCCACGATGGTGGCGGCCGGGGTGTTTCTGATGGCCCGACTTTACCCCCTGATGGCCGCCGGAGCCACGGGGACGGACGACGCTTTTCCGGTGACCGGTGCCTTGATCGCGACCACCTTTGTCGGGAGCATCACGGCGCTCCTGGGGGCGCTCATTGCGGTCGCCCAAACCGACATCAAGCGCATCCTCGCCTACTCGACAGTCTCTCAGTTGGGATACATGATGATGGGCTTGGGCACAGGCGGCCCCGCCGTGGCGATGTTCCACCTGATCACCCACGCGTTCTTCAAGGCCCTCCTGTTCCTCGGAGCCGGCTCCGTGATTCATGGCTGCCACGACGTTCAAGACATCCGGCGCATGGGCGGCCTCAAGGGGGCCATGCCAGTCACCTTTGCCACCTATGCCATTGGCATGCTGGCCTTGGCGGGCTTTCCCCTGTTGTTCGCCGGATTCTGGAGTAAGGATGCCATTCTTCACAGCACCCATACCTGGTCGGTGTCCCATCTGCCTTACTGGATCGGTCTGATCGGCGCGTTTCTGACCGCCTTTTACATGACCCGCCAGATGTTCTATGTCTTTTTCGGTGGCAATCGCCTCAATGAATCCGAAGCGGAATCCCATCCGGTCCCACCGCCCCATGAGAGTCCCGCCGTCATGACATGGCCCCTGATCATTTTGGCTGCGGGTGCCGTTTTTTTGGGATTCATCGGCACGCCCGCCTTTCCATGGTTCCAAGGATACATCGACCGAGCACCCAGTACCCTGTCTCTCAGTGCCCTCTTTGAATCAGGAACCTTGAGCGTGATGATCCTCTCGTCCCTGGTCGGTCTCGGAGGGATCGGCTTGGCATATCTGTTTTACCGGCCAATCGCCTTTCGCCCCAATCAGCAGGTCGATCCGCTCCAACGTCGACTGCCTCGCTTTTTCGACCTTGCCACCCATCGCTTTTGGATCGACGAACTCTACGACAAGACGATTGTCGCCGCGGTGGGTGCCCTGGCGCTCGTCTCCGATCTCATCGACCGGAAAATCGTACATCGAATCGTCGAATGCGTTCGCCGTGCGGTTCAGGGAATCGCATGGGTGACTCGCTTTACCGACGAACATCTCGTCAACGGCGCGTTCGATCGGTCCTGCGACGGCTTTCGATGGGGGGCCCGCCAGGGGGCCCGTCTCCAAAGTGGACAAACTCAGCGCTACTTGAAAATCGTCGGATCCAGCCTGGTCGGGTTGGTCCTGGTTCTCATTTGGATCAGCCGTTCATGAACAGCTTCCCTCTCATCTCCTTTCTCACGATCCTGCCCGCTTTGGGCACCGTGTTCTTGTGGAGTCGGGGACGACACATGTCGGCGCATGGCGTCCAGCGAACGGGCTACCTCTTTTCCGGGCTCTCCTTTTTGGTCGTCGCCATATTGGGTCTTCAGTTCGACACCTCCTCCGGCGAACTTCAGGCAGTTGAACGCTATGACTGGATCCCCACCCTGGGAGTTGAATACGCCGTCGGGATCGATGGGCTCAGTCTTCTCATGATCGGGCTGACCGCCCTTCTCGTTCCAATGAGCTTACGGGCCGCCGATCCCACCTGCGCCCGCCCGCATCACTTTGTCGCGCTGGTTTTGCTGCTCCAGACCGGACTCATCGGCACCTTCACCACCCTGAACTTTTTCCATTGGTTTCTCTTCTGGGAGATCAGTCTCATTCCCGCTTTTTTCCTGATTTGGACCTGGGGTGGCCCGAACCGCCGTTCGGCCGCCTTGCAATTCTTTGTCTACACCTTCGTCGGGAGCATCGGGCTGCTTCTGGCATTCCTTGGTCTGTTCGCGGCGACCGGCACATTTGATTTCGCCACCCTCGCAGAACAGGCGCGAGACGGGTCGCTGATGAGCAGCCTCGCGTCCAATCTGGCTTGGGCGGACATCCCCATTCGTTGGATTGGACTGATCCTCTTTGCTCTGGCGTTCCTGGGAGTTGCCGTCAAGGTTCCGCTCTATCCGTTCCATACCTGGCTTCCGACGACCTACTCCGAAGCGCCTACCGCAGTGACCATTCTTCTGACCGGATTGATGTCAAAAATGGGAGTCTACGCGCTGCTTCGACTCATCGTCCCGATCTTCCGCGATCAAATGCTTTTGGTCGCCACTCCCCTTCTTTTCCTAGCCGTCCTCACCATCGTTCTCTCCGCCTTCGCCGCCTACCGCCAGGAGGATTTGAAACGGGTCTTTGCCTACTCGTCGATCAATCATCTCGGCTATTGCTTCCTGGGCGTCTTCGCCCTGGTGAGCGGGTCCGCCTTTGACTCCAGTTGGAATGCCGAGGCAGCCGCGGCCGTCAACGGGGTGGTCCTGCAAATGTTCAATCATGGGATTGTCGCCGGGTTCATTTTCTACCTGGTCGGAAGACTGGAACAACGAAGCCAGGGCGTCCGCGGAATCAATGACTTTGGAGGGCTCAGGGAACGAGCGCCCCAGTTCGCCACGGCATTGGGCGTGGCTCTCTTTGCCTCGCTGGGGCTCCCAGGCTTGAACGCCTTCATCGGTGAGTTTCTGATCTTCAAGGGAGCCTTCGCGCTCGTCAAGTGGGCGCCGGCCATCGCCACACTGGGCTTGTTGATCACGGCGGTCTTTCTTCTCGGGGTGATTCAGAAGGTGCTGACCGGCCCCCTCAACCCGAAGTGGCAAGATTTTCCAGACCTCAATTCCGGTGAGCGGTCGATCGTCGCCCCCTGTCTGGTCATCATGCTGTTGGTGGGACTCTTCCCCCAACTGCTCATTCGATTCTTCAACGCAAGCACCCTCCGCTATCTCGCCCAACTCGGAGGGCTGGAGTAAGCCAACACCATGAACGCCCCGGAACCCACTCACTATGCTTAGCTGGACCGTCTATTCCAGTTTTATTGGGGCAGCGGTTTGTGCGCTCTGGCCCAACCTCTCGCCAACCGGCACCCGTCGGGTTGCCTTGACGACGGCCCTCATTGGCTTTCTGGCGGCCCTCGTCTGCTGTTTCCAGTATGACGTCGACTCGGAGCAGACGGTTCAATTCATCACGGAGAAGGCATGGGTTCCCTCCCTGGGAATCGGCTACCTTCTAGGGGCCGACGGCATCAGCCTCACGTTAGTCCTCTTGACCGGGCTGGCGGCGATCACCGGCACCTTGTTTTCCTGGAATATCGAAACCCGAACCCGCGAGTTTTTTGCCTTTTTCCTCACTCTTATCGGTGGGGTCTATGGTGTCTTCATTTCCTTTGATCTCTTTCTCCTCTTCGTTTTCTACGAAATCGCGATCATCCCAAAATACTTTTTGATCGCGATCTGGGGCTCCACTCGCCGGGAGTACGGCGCGATGAAACTGGTCCTCTATTCCTTCGCAGGCAGTGCCTTGGTGCTGATCGGACTGCTGGCGACGTTTGTGGAGGCCGGGGCCACCTCATTCAGTGTCTTGGAATTGATCAAGCATCCCTTCCCTCGTGACTTCCAGCTCTGGGCCTTCCCGGTGACCTTCATCGGGTTCGCCATCCTCGCGGGGCTTTGGCCCTTTCATACCTGGGCACCGACCGGTCACGTCGCGGCCCCCACCGGCGCCTCCATGCTGCTTGCCGGCGTCGTCATGAAGCTAGGGGCCTACGGCGCCTTGCGCTTTCCCATGACCCTTTTCCCGATGGGACTTGCCGCATGGCGGGATGAGATCGCTCTTCTGGCGGTGATCGGAATCGTTTACGGCGCCACCGTCGCTCTGGTTCAACGGGATTTCAAGTTTGTGATCGGCTATTCCAGCGTCAGTCACATGGGCTTTGTGCTACTGGGCTTGATGGCGACGTCGGAGGTCGGACTCTCGGGGGCCGTCCTTCAAATGTTCTCCCACGGGGTCTTGGCGAGTCTGCTCTTCGCGGTGGTTGGACGAATGGTTTACGCCCGAACTCACACCAAGGATTTGACGGAACTGGAAGCCATGCAACTGGCCAGGCGATTGCCATTCGCGGCGGGGACCTTTGTCGTTGCGGGCTTCGCCGGGATGGGAATGCCCGGTTTCAGCGGATTCATCGCCGAACTGCAGGTTCTCATCGGCGCATGGAACACCTTCCCTTCCTTTGCCGTGGTCGCCGGTATCGGGATCATCATCGGAGTCACCTACACCCTGAGGGCGATGACAAAGGCCTTTTTTGGCGAAGCCTCCGAGTTCGCGGATGATCCGGCGCCGCCACTGACTGGCATCACGGGACCGGAAAAGATTGGGGCCGTTCTGCTCATCACCGCGACGACCTTGGTGGGGCTGTATCCTCGAATCCTGCTTGATCTGATCGTCCCCAGTTTGAATTCACCCATGTTTAAGCCTCTGCTCGAGCCATGACCCCAGTTGATTACAGTCGCTTGCTGCTTTTGTTGGCTCCGGAGATGATCCTGGTCATCACCGCCCTGGCTGTTCTCGCGGCTGATCTTATCTGGGCACGGGATCTGAAGGACCGCAACCGGCACACCATCGCCTTCTCAATCACCTTGTTCGGCAGCCTCGCCGCGGTCGCCTCCCTCATGATGGGGACGCCGGATCCAGCCGGCGCGACCCAGTGGTTAACGTTGGGTGGAGCCACGACGACGGTGAAAATCGGCCTGATTGCCTTGACCCTGTCGGCACTGGCGATTTCGACGCGGAGCCCGTTGACCTCCCATATCGGCGAACTGTATCTGCTGACCCTATTGGCCACGGTGGGCATGCTCTTCATGGCCAGTGCCAACCACCTTCTTCTTGCCTTCATCGCACTGGAGCTGGTCAGTCTCTCGTTCTACATCCTCGTTGCCCTCTACCGTCATCATAAACCTGCCGCTGAAGGCGCGCTCCGTTACTTTCTGCTAGGCGGTGTCTCGGCCGGCTTCACCCTTTTCGGCTTGAGCTTCATTTACGGGGCAACGGGGAGCATGGCGTTCGATCAAATCAGCCAGCAACTTGACGGCTCGCCGCCCAGCCCGCTGCTGATCGTCGGGATGGTCGCCCTGGTCATCGGCTTCGGCTTCAAGATCGCGGCCGTTCCGATGCATCTCTGGGCACCGGACGCCTATCAGGCGGCCGCTCCTCCCGTCGGCGCGCTGATCGCTTCCGCATCAAAACTCGCGAGTTTCTACCTGTTCGCCCGGATTTGGACCGTGGTTCTCGCCGATGTTGCCGGTCGAGGCGCCGACTCCAGTCTGTCTGCCGGTTGGCTGATTCTGTTGGCCATTCTTGCGGCGGCATCGCTCATTCTCGGTAATGTCGCCGCCATTGCCCAAACCAGTCTCAAGCGTCTTCTGGCCTACTCTGCGATTGCTCACGCCGGCTATATTCTCATCGGACTCATGGGGGAACAGGCTGATGGAATAGCCGCTGTCATTTACTACCTGGTCACCTACGGCCTCGCGATTGTCGGAACCTTTGCCCTGGTCCTGCTCGTCGAAGGGAGCGACGGAAGCGACCAGATCACCGCGTTTGCGGGGTTCCATCGCCGCTATCCGCTGGAGTCATTCTGCCTGCTGATTTTCATTCTTTCACTCGCGGGGATTCCGCCTCTGGCAGGTTTCTTTGGAAAATTCTATTTGTTTGCCGCCGCCCTGAAGTCGGGCCTCGCATCAAACCTCCTGTTTGCCCTGGTCGTCCTCGCCGTCGCGATGAGTGCGGTCTCCCTTTATTACTATCTCAAAGTACTCAAACAAGCCTACGTCGTCCCGTCGCCCAACACCGTTCGCAGGCGCTCCGATCCCGTGCTTCGGGTCGTCGTCATCCTCATGGCGATCGGCGTTGTTGCACTGGGCTGCTTTCCCGACATCCTGCTCGGTGACCTCGTTGCCGACCTCAAGTAAGCGGCTCCCGAGGGTTCATTCGTTCCCGTCACAACGAAAAAAGCCTGCCCCTTCGCCCCAGCCCCGGCGAGGTCCCTCTCGCCCAGACAATGGCCTCACGGTTCGGCATTTGACAATCGACGCAGGACGGCAATAATCGAGGGATATGAAGCTATTGACCGCTGCTTTGTTCAGCCTGCTCGTGATGACCTTGAACGCCGAAGACAGCTCGCCTTTGTACCAGATCCCACTCAAGACCATTGACGGAGACGCCACGTCGTTAAAGGAATACAAGGGAGACGTGTTGTTGGTGGTCAACGTGGCATCCCAGTGCGGTCTGACACCTCAGTATAAGGGACTCCAAAAGGTATTCACCGACTACAAGGACCGGGGGCTGAACGTTCTTGGGTTTCCTTGTAATGACTTCGGGGCGCAGGAACCCGGAACGAACGGTGAGATCAAAGTCTTTTGCACCACTCGATACGACGTATCGTTTCCCATGTTTGACAAGCTGCACGTCAAGGGCAAGGACCAGCATCCCCTCTATGCGGCACTGACGGGAACCGAGTCCCCGTTTCCCGGGGAGGTTGAATGGAATTTCGGCAAATTCCTGATCGACCGAGAGGGCCGCATCGTCAAACGCTTTCATCCCCGGGTCACGCCGCAATCCAAAGAGGTGACGGACGCAATTGAAGCCGCCCTTCAGAAGTAATCAGAGTCGTCCTCCGCAGCCCCAGACCAACGCAACCTTAGCCTCACTGCATCACCTCCTATGCCAAAAGTGGATCATATCGTCCTCGTCAAATTCAAAGAGGGGACCACGCCAGTTCAGATCGACGGAATCTTCACGGAGTTCCTCGATATCAGCGAAACGATTCCTGGAATTGAAAACTTCGTTTCAGGCCCCAATACAAGTCCTGAAGGACTCAACCAGGGCTACACGCATGCCTTTGTGATGACCTTTACCGACTCGCTTGCGAGGGACTCATATCTCCACCATCCGGAACACGAACGGGTCAAACAAAAGGCGATGGAACTCCTCGACGGGGTTCTCGTATTGGACTTCGAACTCTAGTTTGCCCTAAGGGAACCATCTCCGAGTCCGACTCCTTCACCAACCTCCTCAACCCCCTTTTCCGATCCTCGGGTCGATTTGATTTATGGCTAAAAAGAATTCTTCAAAGAAGTCCAAGCGATCCGCAAAGCGGGCCTACTCCTCGGTCATGGTCGACGGGCCTGAACGGGCGGCCAGCCGGGCGATGCTCTATGCCGTTGGCTTCAAGAAGCCGGATTTCAAGAAGTCCCAAGTGGGAATCGCCTCCACATGGGGGATGGTCACCCCCTGCAACATGCATATCGATCAGCTTGCCGTCCACGTCAACCAGGGCGTCAACACCAACGGGGGCAAAGGCGTGGTCTTCAATACCATTACCATTTCCGACGGAATCTCGATGGGCACGGAGGGCATGAAATACTCCCTCGTGTCGCGCGAGGTGATCGCTGACTCGATCGAAACCGTTGCGGGATGCGAGGGGTTCGACGGGGTGGTCGCCATCGGGGGGTGCGACAAGAACATGCCGGGATGCCTGATCGGTTTGGCGCGCTTGAACCGACCCTCCATTTTTGTTTACGGGGGAACCATTCTTCCCGGCAACTATCAAGGTAAGGATGTCGATATTGTCTCTGTTTTCGAAGCGGTGGGACAGCATGCCAATCAGAATATCAACGACCGCCAGTTGGGAGAACTGGAGGCTTGCGCGATTCCCGGCCCCGGTTCCTGCGGTGGCATGTACACCGCGAATACCATGGCTTCTGCCATCGAGGCACTCGGTATGAGTCTGCCCAACAGCTCGGCTCAGGCCGCTGTTTCCGACGAAAAACGAAACGATTGCGAACGGGCTGGAAAGGCGGTGATGAACCTCTTGAAGGAAGGGATTCGCCCCAGTGACATCATGACCAAAAAGGCGTTTGAGAACGCCATCACCGTGGTGACCGCTCTGGGTGGATCGACCAATGCGGTTCTCCATCTCCTCGCCATGGCCCACGCTGCCAATGTAAAGTTGAGCATTGATGACTTCACTCGCATCGGAAAACGGGTCCCCGTTCTCGCAGATTTAAAACCCAGCGGCCGCTACGTCATGGCCGAACTCGTCAAAATTGGGGGAACCCTTCCTCTGATGAGAATGCTTCTCGAGGAAGGGCTTCTCCATGGAGACTGCCTGACCGTCACCGGAAAGACACTGGCTCAGAATCTGACCAAGGCACCCCGGTATCCCAACGGCCAGGACATCATTCGCGACTTCGACAATCCGATAAAAAAAGACGGCCATCTGGTGGTTCTTTACGGAAACCTCGCCAAAACCGGTGCGGTTGCGAAGATCAGCGGAAAGGAGGGGCTCAAGTTTACCGGCAAAGCGCGGGTCTACGATTCTGAGGAACGGGCCCTCAAGGCCATTCTTTCCGGCCAGGTGAAGAAAGGGGATGTCATCGTCATCCGCTACGAGGGTCCCAAGGGAGGACCGGGCATGAGGGAAATGCTTTCCCCGACCTCAGCCATCATGGGGAAGGGACTCGGGAAGGATGTCGCGTTAATCACCGATGGCCGGTTTTCCGGAGGAAGCCACGGTTTCGTCGTCGGTCATGTCTCCCCCGAAGCGTTCGAGGGCGGCCTCATTGCCATCGTCAAGAATGGCGATCCGATCACCATCGACGCAAAGAAGCGGGAAGTCTCCCTCGATATCCCGGCATCCGAAATCAAGACCCGGATGGCGAAATGGAAGCAGCCCAAACCGAGTTACCGGCGCGGGACCTTGGCGAAATACGCCAAGACGGTGAGTTCCGCCCACCTGGGAGCCGTCACCGATCTCCTCGACTAGGTTCCAGGTTCGTTCCATCACGCCTCGTCGGAGGCGCGGCGGCCTTTGGGCCTTCGCATCGAAGGCCGCCCCTTGGGATCGAATCGAGCGAGGATTCTGGCGCGATGCCACCCGCCCTCCGCGCCCACTATTCCATGGCCTCGGTCGGAATGGTAAAGGAGAAGACCGCCCCAGACTCAGAGCCCGACTCGAGCCAGACTTGGCCCCCATGAGATTGGATGATGTGCTTGACGATCGCCAACCCCAAGCCGGTGCCACCCTGCTCACGGGATCTCGCCTTGTCCACTCGGAAGAACCGTTCAAAGACGCGGTCATGCATTTCCTCGGGGATTCCAGGACCATTGTCACCCACTCTGACCACCACCCAGCAATCCTCCCTCAGCTCGGCCTCGACGGAGACGGTTCCATCGCGCCCTCCATACTTGATGCCATTGTCGACGAGGTTCTGCAACACTTGCTGCATCCGATCGGGGTCCACATAAACCCTTAATTCCTTCGCAATCGAAGATTCCAATTTGACTCGCTCAGTCATCGCTCGGTCGTGCAAGTCGTCAAAAGCCCGGTCGACCAGGTTTCGCAATGGAACCCGGGCAAAACTGACCGCAATCTGATTGGACTCCAATTGAGATATGGCGAGAAGATCCTCAATGAGATAAGTCAACCGGTCACTGTGCTTCTGAATCTTTCCAAGAAACCGCTCCCGGATCATGGGATCGCCAATCTCACCCTGCAGCAACGTTTCCACGTAGCCCTTAATCATGGATAGGGGGGTCCGAAGTTCGTGACTCACGTTGGCCACAAACTCACGACGTCCCTTTTCCACCGCCTTGAGTTTGGTCAGATCGTGGAGCACGACAATGACCCCCTCACCAGATCCACTCTCACCGAAACTGGAGGCATTGAGGGAGAGACAACGGGTCTCGAAGCCAGCCTTGATGATCATCTCACGACCAAGAACATGTCCGCTCTTCTCAACCTCCATCACGATTTCGTGGAGCTCGTGGGATCGAATGGCCTCCAACAGTCGTTTTCCTCGGACCGAGAGGTCTAACCCGAAAAGTTTTCGGGTGGTGGCGTTGATCAACTGGACCCTCCCTCCTCCATCGAGAATCAGCACCCCCTCGATCATTCGGTCAAAGAGCGTTGATTGACGCTCGGCGGCGGCAGCGAGCTCGCGACTCATTCGAGCGTTCGACTCGCTGAGGTGATCGTTCAAATCCGCGATTTCATCCCGAAGCTCCGCCCGCTTCTTCTGGTGCCAGAGAAGCTGCAGCACGAAGGCCAACGCCAGCAAGGAGGGAAGGATCCAGTCCATACCCGCGACGCTACGAATGGACGGTCTGGCTTAACAATCGGCTAATCATCCGAAAAACGATATCCGACCCCTCGAACCGTATCAAGGAATCGGGCCGCCTTATCGAGCTTCTCCCGCAGCCGGCGGACATGGGTATCAACGGTCCGGGTATCAATAATGCTGTCGTACTCCCACACGTCCTGGAGCAGACGTTCCCGGGATTGAACTCGGCCTCGCCGCTCCGCCAAGACGGTCAGTAGCTTGAATTCGGTGGGGGTCAGATCCACTTTCTTGTTGTCAACCATCACCAGGTGGCGTGGCACATCAATCACCAGCTCGGAGAACTGAAAGTGGTCGATCTTCTTGTCCGGAGTCTGACGCCGGGAGAGAAGATTCTTGATCCGAAGCACCAATTCCCGAGGGCTGAACGGCTTGGTCACGTAGTCGTCTGCACCCAATTCCAATCCTAAGACCCGGTCGATTTCACCCGCCTTGGCCGTGAGCATGATGATGGGAAGGCTCGACGTCGCCGGATCCCGTCTGAGGATCTTACAAACCTCAAGCCCATCCACCGCCGGCAACATCACATCAAGCACGATCAGGTCGGGCACGAAGTGACTCGCCTTGCTTAACGCCGATTCTCCATCTTCGGCGCTGATGACATCAAACCCGGCCGCCTTAAGATTAAACGCCACCAATTCAACCGCATCGGGCTCATCATCGACGACTAGGATTCGTTTACTCACTGGTAAGACAGGTAGGGTTAAGAAGCTGACAATGCAAAGGCGCTCAAGTGACAAATCGGAAACAATGATGCAACCCCTGCCGAACGCTGGTCAGTCTGATGGGGGTAGTTACCATCAAAAATAAGCCGCCAAAAACAGGATGACCAGGACCACCGCAACCACAGCGACCCACCACCGGCCCGATCGGTTGGCCGCCGAATTCGATCCAAATTCTTCCCTCAGGTACTGGTCGTAATCGAATGCCTCCTCATCGTAGTCGATGCCCATCGATTCATACTTGGCTCGTTCCGACCAACCCGTTTCCTCACAGGAACCACATTCCGGGCAGGCGGTGACCCGACCCTCGAGAGGCGTATTGCAGTTGGGACAAAACGCCTCCACTACCCCACACCCGCGTACTCTTCGTCCGTAGTGAGATCCATCCCCATGAGCACGTAATCATGACAAACAGCCTGCATATCGCGAACATAGGCCTCCAACCGAAGGAGGTCACTGAACCCGAGAAACGCAAAGACCTGGATGGCGCGTTCCTGTTCGGCGATGAACTCCGCCTCCAATTTCTCCACGCCACTCTGTTGGGCGATCTGGATCACCTCCTGGACGAGGGATTTCGCCAGGCCGCGACCCCGGAAAAGAGGGTGGATAAAGACGCTGATTCGACCAATATGCCGTTTCCATCCTCCCAACTGCTGGTGGAGCGTGCAGGCGCCGATCACCTGATCATCGACAAACCCCAGCAACGGCAGGTTCCGGCCATAGTCAATCTTCGAACACCAATCGGCAATCACCTCCGGGCGATGAACATGATGCTTGATCAACATCCGCTCTTCCTGGGGCACGGCTTGAAAAAATTCCCAGAACGGCGTCTCATCCCGAGCCTCCAGGGGGCGAACTTCACATTCTAATCCCGAGTCCAGCCGGTATGACTTAGGAAAGCCCTCCAGCGACTGGTCGAGCATTGACATTCCTTCATCCATGAAACCCACCGTAAGCACAAATCAGGAAAACCACCAGATTCTTTGCCTGGAATCACCTGACAAGCGGCCCCCGCTGGGAATTCACAGGGGCTGGATGGAGGAAACGTTCCCACTCACTCCTAAACCGGAAGTCAATAGATCGGCCTGACTCACCTGACTCGGATCCACACTCCAGTGCCCCGCCAGGGGATAAAGACGCTCGGTATTGCCCCACAAGTGCCCCTGCCCCCTTGGCCCCAACAGATCGGGCGTATCCCCATAGTCGTAGGTTTTAACACCAACCTTCCGTTCCGCATCGGAAAAGCGTCCCTGGTTCCACAATGTCTCTCGAAACCAGGCATATCCCCTGACCACCTTGCCGTTGACCAGTCGAGCCCAACCATGTTCGTCGGTCACCGAGTCGCCACAGAAAAACTGCACTTCCCCAAGCGCCTCGCTCAACGTGGTCAGAAAACGGAAACAACGATCTATGTCATCGGAGGGCCGAGGAAGTTGGGATCCAAAAACGAGGATCCAACCCCGAATCGGAGGGGAAACAAAAAGCCGATTATTGGACGCCGCTTCACTCAACCCCTCCATCCAACTACAGGCATTCGCATTTTCGAGGCCAAGAGCCTCCTGAACAAAGCCCGTGTTCCGACTTCGGATCGCCAACCAATGACTGGGCCGGTGAAACACAAAGCCCGGCACCAAGTTGTCACTTGGCGAATAGTAGCTGAAGGGGGGCCGGTCGGGCTCGGCAAAACTCGCCGACCGACGGTTGCGGAGATAATAGAGGACGGAGAACATACAGACGATGCCGGAAATCGTCGTTGTGATGAGGAACAACAGCACCAGCGGCAGAATGTCGCCCGGGGATTCTCCCGCATGGACCAACTCATTCATCAGCTTTCCTTCCTATCACAAATCACTCTCTGAAACCAGTCAACCTCGAAACCCAACCCACCCCAAGCGAACCTGGTGTTCCATAAAGACCCGCTTCGGCTTGATCGGAAGGGTGGCGCCCACCAAACACAACCCCACAGCAATCCGATCACCGGCCACTCAA
>MDTE01120602.1_pt1 | contig 16671 bp, 15 predicted proteins | sample 811231 | NCBI WGS metagenome assembly MDTE01 (sample SAMN05326651, study PRJNA326480) | marine metagenome | isolation source: seawater | place: Indian Ocean: Red Sea | collected 2010
ATATCTGATAATTCATTCAGCTTACAACTTCACGTCAGCGTTATCCGCAATCAGATGTACTTCGGATTGCTGCGCACCGGTGAGCCCCTGTGATAGTAGGTCCAGATGGTCGGGAAAATGACCACCCGGCCCTGCACGGACTCGACGTTGAGGTCCTGAAACTGAAATTCGGTCTCACCGCCGTCTTGGACGGTGTTGAAGTAGAACTGAATCGCGATCACCCGAGAAAAGTTCTTGCCGCCGCAATCGATGTGCCAGTCAAAGAAGTCGCCCGGCTGATATTTCTTTATCCGAAAGGGCTCGCTGAACAAGTTCCCGACTACACCGCCTAGATGTGGAAACTCTTGCGCATACTCATTCACGCAGGCCACATAGTGTTGCTGCAGATGATTCTCGACGCGTTGCCAGCTGGGATCATTCTCAATGATGAATTCCATGGTCCGCTTCTTCGAAGGCTCGACCGCCAGATTGCCGTCCGCACGCAGGATCAGGCCGGGAAATTTGTCCTTCGCGGCCTCGAAGCGCTCGATTGCTTCTTCGCAGATTTCCGGCGACAGGTGATTGTCATAGACGCGTATGAAGTGTTCCATGGTTCACAAATTGGATTGCACGCCAGGTCGCATTATTGCTCGACACCGACCAAGGAGGTTTTGACGTCGCTGTTCATGAGTTGTCTCCACCATTCGTAGCTGCCGCGTATGCCGGTTTCGTCAGAGATGTTCCCGGTGACGCTACCATCGGCGGCAAAGTGCTCGCGGTTGGTGCCGAGGCCCTTGCTGAAGTCGAGCCATGGCATTTCCGGGCTGTGATCGAGCGCGGTCTGGATGCGCTCGAAGATCTCATTGTCGTCCCGGGCCGCGACATTGTTGAAGTCTTCCGAGAAGCGAATCCGCAAAGTATTGATCTCATCGGGTGCATCGTTGATGAGGGCGGTGTAGTAGCGCACGTTGGTGCGGTCTACCGCCAGCGGTTCATAGACGGCGAAAGTGCCGTGGCCCATGAGTAACAGGTTTGGGTACAAGACCAGATTGATTCCGGAGCGGCCGGTGAGGTCCAGCAGTGTGCGAGCTTGCTCGCTGTCGTGACGTTGCTCGACGGCGCCGCCGGCAACTTCACGCCCCGGGATGGGACGCGCCCTCAACCAGGGTGAGTCAATGGCTGGTCGCTGGTCGAGAAGCTTGTGGCCATGACCAAAATACTTCGCCAGCATGGGGTTCGCGTCGCGCTTGAAATGATCCAGTGTCTTGCCCGGGCCGTGACGATTCATGTTCATGTCGGCCGTCGAGCGATGTGTGACCGGCGCATGATACATGTCGCCGTTGTTGTCGTTTTGAAGCTTCCAGTTGCCGCCGTACACCATGGTCATGCCACGCGCCACACTGACACCACGCGGGCCTATGTTCTCCCGATCGATACACCAGTCGAACACTTCTCGCGCCGGGCCCAACCAGTCAACGACTGATTCGACTTCCGGGTTCAAGCAGCCGAACACAAAGCCACGATAGACTTCCACACGTGGGAATCGCCCCAGTCCCCGCTTGGTCTTGTCGTAGGTCTCGGGATAGCCCTGGTGATAGGGAATGGCATACAGATCACCGTCACTGGTGAACGTCCAGCCGTGGTATGGACACTGAAAACGTGGTGAGTTTCCGGAGGTTTCGCTGCACACCATGGACCCACGGTGTGGGCAGCGATTGAGCAGGGCGACGATTTCGCCATCGGTGCGCCGGCTGACAATGACCGGCCGCAGTCCGATGGTCAACGTCTTGAAGTCGTGCGGCGCCGGGATCTCGGCTTCGTGCAGCAAGAACACCCATGAGCCACCAAAAATCTTGACCATCTCCTCGCGGAACAGGTCTGCATCGGTGAATAACGAGCGATGAACCAGACCGTCGGCACGGACCAGATGGTCATATCGACCCGCTTTGCTGCGGTTGGTCATCTGGGCGACTTTCGCCATCTGTCCCTCCCATGATTGGCCAGTCATCGGGCTTAGCATACCCGCAACACCGGATTGCCGCGACGCATCCAGGGCGGACAGGTCTGCTCACCGCGCCAGCAGCTGCCCCGCAGATTCAATCAGTGGTTGAGCAAACTGTCCATAGCTGGCGAAGCGCTGGTCATCGGTCTGGCCGCGCAGGAAACGAATGTAGATCTGTTGCACGACGACTGCGGTCTTCCAACGGGCAAAAGCTTCGTACCAGTCGATGCGCTCGACATCGAATCCGGTGCGTTGGGCATACCGCTCCACCAACTCGGCACGGAGCGGGTAAGGCTCGCGTAAGAATGGTGGACATCGATCCCAGGAGTAGATACCACCCTCGGCCGGCCAATAGTTGAGCAAGGTGCCTAAATCCACCAGCGGATCACCCAGTGTCGCCATGTCCCAGTCGAATACGGAGTATACCTGGTCCGGGTTGTGAGGTTGAAACTGACAATTGTCGAGCTTGTAGTCGTTGTGCAGCACCGATATGACGGTGCTGGCAGGCATTTTTTGAGTGAGACTTTTATGGACTTCATCGAACTCCGGGATCTCGTTGTCTTTGGCGGCATGCCATCGCGCCGCCCAGCCCTTGAGCTGACGTTCGACGAAGCCCGTCGGGCGACCCAGGTGGCCCAAGCCAAGCTCGTCGGGATCGAGAGCATGCAAGTCGGCGAGCGCGTCAATCAGCGCGAAGCTCACACGGCGCTCGAGTTGCGGTTGCTCGTGAAGGACTTGCGGCCACTCCCGCCGTACGACAATGCCATGGCGGCGCTCGGCGACGAAAAATGGTGCGCCGATGACACTCGGGTCATCACAGAAGTGGTATGCTTTCGGAGCCTGGGGATAACCTCGGTAGAGCCGTGACAACACTTTGAACTCCCGGCCCATGTCATGCGCTCCCTTGGCCACTGGGCCGAGTGGAGGACGCCGCACCACCAGATCAACCTCACCGCTCACGAATCGATAGGTCAAGTTGGCGTGGCCGCCGCCAAACTGTTCGACCTCATAGTGATCGCCGAGGCCGTCGATGTGGCCTTTGAGATAGCTCAGTAATCGAGACCAGTCCATTTGCTCACCAGTGCGCACTGGAATTAAATCCGGCTGCGACTGATCGACTGGAGGCGGGGGTGAGGGACCGCGCATGCGCGAGACTCCGTTTGTGCATCTTCGAACAAGAATCCAATCTAACAACAATCGGCGGCACTCGACCACGTACTGATCGTCGGCGCTTGGATGAGTGCTATGCTGCGCAACCTGATTTGTTAGTGAGCATGGTGACATGGCCGGTGTGCTGGACGGCATCAAGGTAGTCGACTTTGGGCGTTATATCGCAGGCCCTTTCTGTGCGGCGCTGCTGGGTGACCTCGGTGCAGATGTCATTCGTGTTGAACGCATCGAGGGCGCGGAAGACCGAGCTATCGCACCCGTGGGTGGACCTCTTGCCGGCGCCATTTACCTGCAGTGCAATCGAAACAAGCGCGGAATTACTTTGAACCCGACTACTGAGGATGGACGGGTGATCACCGACCGCCTGATTGCGACAGCTGATGTGGTGGTCGCAAACTATCCGGCGCGTGCACTCAAATCACTGGGTCTCGACTATGCGCGGTTGAGCGCAGTCAAGCCTGAAGTGATCCTTGCGACCGTGAATGCATTTGGGGATGGTCCGTGGGCCGACAAGATCGGGTTTGACGGGTTGGCGCAAGCCATGAGCGGCAACTTGTTCCTGTCCGGTGAGGCCGGTGTACCAACGCGTTCGTTTACTGCCTACGTGGACTTTGCCACGGCGTCATTGTCAGCCTTGTCAGTCCTCGCGGCCCTCATGCATAGACATCAAACCGGTCGCGGCCAGCTGGTGGAAGGCGCGCTCTTGAAGACTGCACTGACGTTCATGAACCCTGCCATCCTCGAGCAGCAGCAGCTCGGCAATGACCGGCAAGCGACGCTGAATCAGCATCCATACTCCGGCCCCTCCGATGTGTTCGCCACCCGTGACGGTTGGATCATGTGCATGGTGCTGGGTGACTACCAGTTCAAGCGCTGGTGTGAGCTCGTCGATGCCCCCGAGCTGTTGACCGACCCCCGATTCCAAGACGACCAGCTTCGCGGCGACAACGGTGGGTTGTTGAGTGAGCGCATGGCGGCTTGGTGTGAAACTCAAACAACCGACAGTGCACTGAAGGCCCTGGAGTCCGCGCGGGTGCCTGCTGGTCCAGTGTATTCGCCGCGCCAGGCTATCGATGATGAGCACATTAAGCAGCTTGATTTCTACAATATGCACGACCACCCGGAGCTTTCGACACCTGCGCTGATTCCGGGCTACCCGGTGAGTTTCTCGGAGATGGAAGTGACGGCGACACGGCGAGCTCCTATTCTCGGCGAGCACACCGACGAAGTGTTGAAAGAGCTTGGATTCAACGCGACTGAAATCGCTCAGTTCCGCGAACACAATGTGATTTAGTGACCCGCCCTCATCGGAGTGCCACATGCCCGCTGATCTAGAACACCTTCAAGCCAAACTGCTCGGTCTTGGCTTCTCCGAGCTCATGGGGGCCGAGCTGGTGGCCATCGATGAAGGCTTCGCCCGCGTCAAACTGCCGTTCAAGCCGGAGTTGTCGCGCGGCGATGAACTCATTCACGGCGGGGCAATCGCGGCGTTGGTCGACAAGGCTGGCACTGCCGCCGCCTGGAGCTACGCCGATATCGGTCCAACCGCGCGCGGCGCGACCATCAGCTTGGCCGTCAATTATTTGCGCGGCGCCGTATCGTGCGACTTGACCGCGGATGGTCGAGTGGTAAGACGCGGCGGCACCATCACTGTCGTTGACGTCGAGGTGCACGATGCCGACGGCCAGCTGGCCGCCAAAGGACCGGTCACCTACAAGCTATCGAACTATTGATTCGATTGCTCGACGACTCCTGCGGCTGTGAGTCGCTCGATTTCTTCGGCCTCTAGTCCCCACTCGAGCAACACCTCGCGCGAGTGCGCGCCGGGCCGCGCGGGTGGTCCCGGAATTTCGCTTGGTGTTCGAGCGAAACGCGGCGCCACGTTGGGTTGAATGACACCGTCGATGTCGACAAAGGTTTCGCGTGCCTGATTGTGCGGGTGCTGCGCGGCTTCTTGCAGCGACAGCACCGGCGCGAAACATACATCGGTGCCCTCCAACAGAGTGCACCACTCGTCGCGAGTGCGGGTCTTGACCAAAACGGCCAGGCGTTCTTTGAGATCCGGCCACCGGTCTTTGTCCCACTGTGGCATGTGCTCGGCTTCGAGACCGAGCAGATCCAGGAAGGCCTGGTAGAACTTCGCCTCAATGGGTGCAAGTGCGATGTGTTTGTTGTCCGCGGTCTCATAGGTCGAGTAGAAATGCGCACCGCCATCGAGCACGTTCACGCCGCGCCGATCGGTCCATAGCTCGCTCGCCATGAGACCGTAGAAGGTCGTCATCAGCGAGGCCGCGCCGTCGGTCATTGCGGCGTCGACGACTTGGCCCTGACCCGACTTACCCGCCTCCAGCAAGGCAGAGAGAACGCCGACCACCAGATACAACGCGCCACCGCCGAAGTCTCCGACCAGATTCAACGGTGGTACCGGTCCCTGACCGGCGGGGCCTATGGCATGCAGCGCACCGGTCAATGCGATGTAATTGAGGTCGTGACCCGCTGCGTGACTGAGCGGTCCGTGTTGTCCCCAGCCGGTCATACGTCCGTAAATCAGCCGAGGATTGCGGGCATGACAGTCCTCTGGCCCAAGGCCCATACGCTCGGTGACGCCGGGACGGAATCCTTCGATCAGCACATCGGCGGCTTCGAGCAGTCCGAGCACCGCTTCGACCCCATCGGGGTGCTTGAGGTCGATAGCCACCGACCGTCGGCCGCGATTCAATAGCTGCTTCTCAGGCGGTATGGAGAAGCCAAGCTTGGCGTCTACCAGCCGGTCCACTCTGATGACGTCCGCGCCCATCTCCGCCAGCAACATGCAAGCCATGGGGCCGGGACCGATTCCGGCCAGCTCGACAACCCGAAGACCTGACAGAGGACCTTTGCCCATGTTGGTGCACTCCCAGATTCTGGAGCTGGAATTGTCTACTGTTGTACGACCTCACCACAACGTATTTGGTCGGTGATGGCCCATCGCCGGACGGCACGACAGGTCGTAGAATCGAGGCATGACAGAGATTGATGCTGGACACGACGAGGTGAATCCGGAGCAGCTGCGCAGCGCCGTCGCCGAATCGGTGATGGGGTGGCATTGCGCGTCACGTTCCTGGGCCTATGCCCTGGAGGTGGAGTGCTGGCATGGCGATGACGGTGGAGCGGTCATGCCGTGTGCGGCCTGGCGCCCGGATGAAGACGACCGTCAGAATCTGGAGGTGCTCGACGAGATGATTGAGCAGGGCTTTGATTGCTCTGTCGAGATCACTGCCGGCGAAGTGGTGGTTGCATTCAGTCGCGATGACTGCGGCGAAGTGCCCGTGTCACACCCGCAACGACGTATCGCGCTGTTGCTCGCCGCGCTGGCAGCACGTTAAGGACTGGGGTGATGTGGACCCTGTGTTCGAATTGATCCTCGCTGCAATGGCTGGAAACGAAGCGCCCGCCTAGGGCGTGGATGGAAGGTCAACAGGCCCTGAAAGCACATTCCGCCTCACATCTATTCACTTTTTAGAGGTACAAGCGGCCGAGGATTGATAACATGCACCGCGATGAGACTCGGTGCCATATTTCCGCAGATCGATCTGGGCCCCAGCCCGAAGTCCGTGCGTGACTATTGTCGGGCTGTAGAGGTGCTCGGCTATGACCACATCACCTGTTTTGATCAGATCGTCGGGCTCGACATGTCGGTGCGGCCGGGCTTGCCCTATGTACACGACTATCAGGACCTGTTTCACGAGATTTTCGTGCTGTTCGGTTATATGGCCGCGGTTACCGAGCGTATTGAGCTCGCTACCGGCGTGGTGGTGTTACCACAACGTCAAACTGCATTGGTCGCGAAGCAGGCCGCCGAAGTCGATGTCCTGAGCGAAGGGCGGCTTCGGCTGGGTATCGGGGTCGGCATCAAGCCCGACGAGTTTGGTGCGCTGGGTGAGGAGTTCGGTAATCGCGGACGGCGCTGTGAAGAGCAAATGACGCTGATGCGTGAGCTCTGGTGTGCACCCTTGATCGATTTCGAAGGAAGATGGCACCAGATTCGACGCGGCGGCCTGAATCCGCTGCCGGTGCAAAGACCTATTCCGATCTGGATCGGTGGACACTCTGATCCCGTACTGCGGCGAATTGCCCGAATGGCCGAGGGTTGGATGCCTAACTTCGAGCCTGATGAGTTTGGCCGTGAGACCATCGCCAAGCTGCACGAGTATTGTGATCAGTACGAGCGTGACCCTTCGGAGATCGGCATCGAAGTGACAGTCAATGTGCTCGGCAAAAGCCGGGACCAGTGGTTGGAGGACGCGGAGCTCTGGCGCGAGCTCGGCGCCACACACCTGTCCGCAAACACCATGCGTGAGGTGTGGTCGGAGGACCTCATGATGTGGAGCAAGGACAACGCCAATCCACTGACCGAAGTCGAGCAGCATGTGGACGTGCTCGCCGATTACCGGGAGCGGCTCGCGCCGATATTGCAACGCGGCTGATAGTTCGAGTCAGTCCAGGCCCAAAGCGGCCACGGCGGTACCGTCAGTCCTGCTTTTTACCCAGATGACGTGTTTCCGGAAGCTGGTTCGGGTACCAGGGCAGGTTCTCGACTCGCGGCTGCCATTCGCCTCGCTGCATCAAGCCGGTGACGTGATCAGCGATCTGCTCGTGGGTCGCGAACCAGACATCGCCTTTGGCTTGCATGTGTTCAATCAGCAATCGCATCGCGTGTGCCCGGGCCGGCCGCCCGCTCACCGCAGGGTGCCAGACACCAATCCACAGCCCGCCCATTTCATGAATTGCGTCGAACTCTGCGCGAAACACCGTCATGGCACGTTCGGGGGCGGACACTGTCATCAGATAGTCGAATGCACGTGACGACACGAATTGGTTGTAGTCATCGACCGAATCAGGAATAGGCAGCTCAATGAGGCTTCCAGAGTCAGTCTGCAGCACGATCGGGATGTCGTCTGCAAACAACGATGACTCGTAAGCAAAGCCCTGTTCAATCAACAAATCGATGGTCTGCTGGCTCACGCCATAGTAGGGCGCCCGATATCCGCGTGGACGTTGTCCGCTGATGCTCTCAATCAACGCACTGCCTTTCTCGAGTGTCTCGCGTTGTTGCTCCAGAGTTTGCTTTGTAGGCCACTCGTGCAGATAACCATGATGGGCGACCTCGTTGCCGGCCGCGAGCACGGTTTCGACAGCCTTCGGATAGCGCTCGACCACCCACCCAGGCACAAAGTAAGTGACCGGAACCCCCAAGCTCCGAAACAATGCAGTGAGTCGGGGCACGGCGACCACAGGGTCATATCGCATGTAGGCCAATGCGTGCAGCTCATGGTCGAGTCGGCCGGCCGCGGAAACCTGCACGACGGAGTCGGCGTCCATGTCGAAGCTGAATGCGACGGCTGCACGGGCGCCGTTCGGCCATGGAGGCGCATTGATGATCATGGTCGCAAAGTTTCCCCGAGATGGTGTACCGGGCATGATAGACCGCGGTGTTCAGTGGCGATACTGATGCGACGCCGATGTCGGTGGTGGCACCAGAGCCGTATCGAGCAACTCAGGAAGAAATCATCGAGGAGCGACAGTGCCGGTTTTCTCAGACGCCGAATACGGCGAGCGCGTTGCCGCCGTCAAGCAAAGCATGTCGAAGCGTGGCATCGAGGTGCTGTTGTGCTCACACCCGGCGAACATGAACTACCTGTCGGGCTACGACGGCTGGTCCTACTACGTGCATCAGCTGGTCATCGTGGCGTTGTCCCGGCAACGACCCGTGTGGGTTGGCCGAGATATGGATTTGCCCGGTGCGCAAGCGACCGTGTGGATGTCTGACGACGATTTGCGCGGTTATCCCGATGACTACGTCGACAATCCGGACAAGCATCCGATGGGTTTCGTCGCTCGAGTGCTGGCGGAACTTGGCGAGGAGCGTGCAACCATCGGTGTGGAGATGGATGCCTGGTACTTCACGGCTGCCGCCTATGTGTCGTTGCAGACTGCACTGCCCAATGCCTCGTTTGTCGATGCCTGGCCCATGGTCAATTGGGTGAGACTGGTCAAGTCCGACGCCGAAGTCGGGCTCATGCGTGGCGCCGCCGAGATTGTCGCCAAGGCGATGCAGCGTGCGATTGACACCATCGAGCCCGGCGTTCGCGAAAACGATGCTGTCGCCGAGATCACCCAGGCACAGATCAGCGGCACGGACGAGTACTGGGGGGATTATCCGGCAACCCTGGCGGCAGTACCGAGTGGTGCACGCAGCGCGGCACCGCACCTGACCTGGAGCGGTGAGCCGTTCGGGGATGACGGCATGACCAACATCGAGCTGGGCGGTTGTCATCACCGTTATCACGCCGCTCTCGCGCGGACATTGTGTCTCGGAGCGGTCCCTGATGAGCTCGAGCGGGTGGCCGCGGTGACCGGTGATGGTCTCGATGAGGTGCTTGCTGTTCTGCGGCCCGGCGTTAGCTGCGAGCAGGTGGAAGCGGTCTGGGCCGCAGTGATTCGCGCCGCGGGCTATGAAAAGAGCTCCCGCATCGGTTATTCAATTGGTCTGAACTACCCGCCCGACTGGGGAGAGCAATCAGCCAGTATGCGTCCAGGTGACACCACACGGCTCGCGCCGAACATGTGCTTTCACATCATGTTGGGCATGTGGATGGACGGCTGGGGGTACGAGCTTAGCGAGACCGTGCGGGTAACAAAGAGCGGCGTCGAGGTGCTGACCCAGTTTCCGCGTCAGCTGTTCGTCAAGCCCTGATCCTGATGTCGCGATTCGCGCCTGCGGATTGCTCGCCGCGGGCCTGGTCCCGTCTGGTCTCTCGAGCCCGCACCCGGCGGAAGCGCCCAGCTGAACACGCACAATCCTCAATATCGCCCCTGGAAACCAAGACCGACACTTTAACCAGACAGAACACCATCTAGGTGAGTGCCGTGTCCCCAGCAGCCGAAACAACTGTCATTAGCGTGCAGCCGCACCACTTGCGAGGCATGTCAAATGCCCAACGCGTGTCTCGCGCGTATTCACCATTGAGGCTCAATCTGCCGATGCCGCCCTCAATCGTTGCGGTTTGATCGAAATCAACAAATCAAGTGCTCCGCGCGTGAATCCTGCGTGGTGCGAACTTCATTGGCCGTGTGGGTGGTTTGAGCGCGGGCGTCGCCGCTACGCGGATTGGCCGTCTGGTTCTGCATCACGGGCAGAAATCTGATCAGATGGGCTGCGCCAGTCGCAGGTTGATCACCACACAGTTACTGCGCAACATCGTCGGTGGTGCGGGAACTTCGAAGCAGAGTCTAACCTCTGGACTTGGCTATGGCCTGGCCGAGGTCTTCGCAAAGGTCTTCACAGGCTTCGAGCCCGGCGGCGATTCTGAGGTACCGGTTGGGGACATCTCGTTGTGCGTCGGCCTCGGGGGCGGCGACCAGCGTTTCGAGGTCGCCGAGGCTGCCCCAGGCTCGGCACAGGGTCAGTTGCTCACGAACGCGGCGGCAGTCCACTGAGGCATCGACACGAAAGCCAAGCATGCCGCCGAATCCGCCGAGGCTCGGCTTGACCCCTTCAGGATCCGCGTAGTCATCGAAGCCAACATAGCGGACTTCCTCGACACCGGGCAGGTCCCTCAGATACTCCGCCAGTCCCCTGGCATTGGCCTGATGAGTCCGCATACGCAAGGGTAGGGTGCGAATACCGCGCATCGCCAGAAACGCACTGTGGGGACTCAGGAATCCACCGCTCAAGCGTCGAAACCGTCGCACCATGTCTGCAAGCTCCAGGCTTCGGCCGCTGATGACACCGGCCAGCACGTCCCCGTGCCCACCGAGATACTTGGTCGCCGAGTGCAACACCAGGTCGGCGCCGAGTTCAAGGGGTCGCAGCAGATGTGGCGTGAGCAGGGTGTTGTCGAGCACCGCCAGGGCTCCAGCCGCATGGGCTTGGTCGATGATACGGCGGGTGTTGAGCAAGTGGAACGCGGGATTGGTGATGGCTTCGAAATACACCAGCCGGGTTGGCTTCTTCAACGCTTGTTCGAGCGCCTGTGCATCGCGCATGTCGACCCAGGCGACTTCCACGCCCCAGTCGTTCGGCAGATCTTCGCGCAGTAACGTGGTTGCAAAGGTGAACACGCTGTTGTGAACCACGATGCGATCGCCTTGCCGGAGTAACGCAAAAAACGTTTGTGCAATCGCAGCTTGTCCGCTCGCCACCGCCACGCACCATTCAGCCTGTTCGAGCTGACACATCAGGGTCTCGAGTGCCTGTACTGTCGGACCGCCCACACCACCGGCGCTGGTGACATAATCACTGGTGCCCTGTGAATTGGGTGAGTTGACGCCGAGATAGATCGGTACTGCCGAGCTGGCAGCATGGGTTCCGGCGTGCACGACCTGCGTCTCGAATTGTGTGTTCTTGTGGTCGGCCATGAGTGTGCTCTGGAAAGATCCGGCATCATGAAGCATGTGATCCGGGCGGGCAACGCGGTGATGAAACCAATCACTGAGCCGCCGACGTACAACTTCTGGAAATTGATTGCGCAATGACACTGCTGTCCGACCTCATCGAGCGAGTGGCACGCGAGCACCCGACGCGGTGTTTGCTCAGCGACGGCGATGAGGCTGTCTCAGCAGCCGAGTTTCTCGATCGTGTTCGGCGAGTCGCCGGTGGTCTGGCGGCGGCCGGGATTGGCGCAGGCGACCGTGTTGGCTTCTGGCTACCAAACTGCTCGGCCTATCTGATTGCGCACTTCGCCTGTGCGCAGCTCGGAGCTGTTACGGTTTCCATTAATACGCGCTTTGGAATCAGCGAGCTGGAAGACATTCTCGAGCGCAGCCGATGTAGCGCATTGTTGTGGTGGCCGGGTTTCACGCGCGCTGATTTCCGCTCTTTGTTGAGGCTCGTGGTGGAGTCCAAACGCCACTGTCTGGAGATCTTGCTTGCGGTGGCCGACCCCTTGAAAGATGCGTCGATTGACGAGGTTTGGTGCGGATTGCCACAGCTGTCATATCAGATGCTCGCGCAGCACGAGCCCGCCGTCGAACGTCACGACGACGAGGTCGCCGGCTGTTTGACGTTTACCACTTCGGGTACGACCTCTCAGCCCAAGTTCGTGTTGCACACTCAACACAGTCTTGCCCGGCACGCGGCTGAAGTTGCCGCAGCCTTTGGTTGGGACGCGCCGGGCACGGTCGTCCTGCAGATGTTGCCACTGTGTGGAACTTTCGGTCATGCACAGGCTTTGGCCGCGATTGGCGCTGGAGCCGAGCTGGTGTCGGTGAGCAGCTTTGAGGCTGACGAAGCGCTGCGACTCATGGTCGGCAGGCAAGTCACCCACGCCATGGGTGTAGACGACATGTTCGCAAGACTGCTCGAAGCCGGCCTGTGCGCCAAACGCGCACCGGCGTTTCGGTTTGGCGGTTTCGCAGCTTTCAATCCGGCGTTGCGCGAGCTTGCGGTGCACGCGGCGGACAAAGGTATCGAGCTTCGCGGTCTTTGGGGCATGAGTGAGCTGCAGGCGCTGGTGGCATGTCGAATGGCCGAGACTGATCCGAAATCGCGTGCGTGCGCGGGGGGGCAGCTGATCTCATCAAGCGCCAGGGTCAGAGTTCGCCATCCCGAAAGCGGTGAGCTACTCGCAGTGGGAGACACCGGCGAGCTCGAAATCACCGCCCCCAGTCAGATGGCAGGCTATCTGGATGATGAGGCAGCAACCGCGCAGTCCGTCACTGACGACGGCTTTATTCGAACCGGAGACCTCGGCCATCTGGACGCCGATGGCGGCTTCACCTATCTGGCGCGTATCGGTGATGCGCTGCGGCTTGGTGGTTTTCTGGTTGATCCGAGTGAAATCGAATCAATTGTCGAGCAACACGATGATGTTGCCAAGGCGCAAGCCGTGGGGGTCGACACTGCCTCCGGCACACGCGCTTTCGTGTTTGTCATTGCCGCCCGTGAGGCCGTGAACCTCGACGATCTGAAGGTGTTTTGTGTGCAACGCATGGCGCGTTACAAGCAACCGGTCGGCATCGAGGTCATCGATGAGTTCCCGTTCACCGCCAGCGCGAATGGTGAGAAAATTCAGAAGACCGCATTGCGTCAGCGTGCGGAAGCCGTGCTGTCCGCTTCGGCAACCACCCAATCGTAGAAATGTTCGGCAATGCCGGTTGGTTCGATGTTGCGCGGTTTGGTGACATACACGGCATGGCCAGGGCTGCGACGCACATCGATGGCATTGACCAGCTTGCCGTCGGCCATCAGGCGATCGACGATGCCCGAAAACCCAAGTGCAATCCCCTGATGATCCAAAGTCGCTTGAATCACATTGGAGTAGTTGTCGAAGCCGATGATGTCCAGATTGTCGGTGTCGACGTCGGTGCCGAGCCCTTCACTCAACCACCAGCCCCAGTCTTCGGTGTCGTGCATGGAGCCGTCGAGATTCAACAACGTGTGCTCACACAAATCCGCCTCGTTGGCGATGACTGTGTTGTTGGACAAATACTCCGTGGTGCAGATTGGAAACGAGTCGCAGCCAAACAGCTTTTGGGCATCGAGCGCCGGCCAGTCGGCGTCGCCATAGCGTAGTGCGATGTCGATACCCTCTCGCCGCAGGTCTAATGCGTTGTCGGACACCACGACTCGGATTTCAGTGTGCGGGTGCACGCTTCTGAAGCGGGGCAGCCGCGGGGTCAGCCAGAATGACGCAATGGCGACCGTAGCCGTAATAGTGACGCGCTCGCGATGTCTGGCGCGCCCGAGCCGCTGCGCTTGATCGGCTATTTCCTCGAGATTGTGGTGTACCGTTTCGTAGAAGTTGCCACCGGCTTCGGTGAGTTCTATGGCCCGGTGCAGGCGATCGAACAACTTCACGCTGAGGTGTCGTTCCAGGGAGCGAATCTGACGGCTGACCGCTTCCCGCGTCACGCCTAGCTCTACTGCCGCGCGGGTAAAGCTCAAGTGACGAGCCGAAGCTTCGAACATCACCAGGGTGTTGACCGGGGGTAATCGGCTGCGCAGTCTTTGCATGACGTAAATGTTACGTGAACGCAAGGCTTTTTCAATGCCAGCGCCGGAGTGATTGCACCTACACTGGGTTCCTGATCCTTGCTTGAGGGCGATGTGCGATGCGTTTTCATTTAGTCATCAACCTCGAAAGAATGGCCCCTGACGCTGACATGGTCGAGGTGCTGAATCATGTCACTGAGATGGTCGAACTTGCCGACCACGCCGGCTTTGATGTGGTCTGGGCGGCGGAGCATCACGCGCTGGAAATGACTATCGCACCAGGTCCGTTCCAGCTGCTGGCGCATTTCGCAGGCCGGACCGAGCAGATTCGACTTGGCACCGGCGTGGTCGTGGCACCGTACTGGCATCCGATCAAGCTCGCTGGTGAGGCCGCGTTGCTGGACCTCATATCGGGTGGACGATTGGAGTTCGGAATCGGCAAAGGGGCCTATCAACGCGAATTCGATCGCATGGCAGGCGGCATGGAACTGAACAAAGGCGTGCCCATGATGCTCGAGATGTTGCCGGTGCTCAAAGCACTCTGGCAGGGCGATGTCGAGCACGACGGCGAGTACTGGCAGTTCCCGACTGCAACTTCGTGCCCTAAGCCGCTGCAAAAGCCGCATCCCCCCATCTGGGTGGCGGCTCGCGATTCCACTACCTACGATAGCGCGCTCAAGCATGGCTACAACATCATGTCGTGGGCGTTGACGCGGCCCTTCGATGAAGTCGAGAAATACAAAGGCCACTTCGAGACGGCGGTCGGCAACAACCCCGGATTTGAGCGTCCGCGTTTTATGACCATGCGCCACACTGGTGTTTATGCCAACAAGCAGCATGCTGAAGTCTTTACCGACGCCATTCGCGCACAGGGTCGGCAGTTCGAAAACTTGTTCAAGTATCTGGCACCGGTGGTCAACGGCTTTCCCGAAGAACCCGATCATGAATTGCTCACCAACCAGGCCGAGTACACCGCTGAGCATCTGCATCGTAATCTGATCCTGGGCACGCCTGATGAGGCCATCGCAAAGCTCAAGCCCTACGAAGCCCTCGGTGTCGACTATTTCTGCTACAACGCGGCCTACGGCCTGCCACTCGAATATCAGAAAAGTTCCCTGAAGCTCTTCATCAACGAGGTGATGCCTGAGTTCCAGGAAGTGAACAAGGTGGCGGCGTAAGCCCATGGCCCTAGCACTCGGGCTGGGTCTCGGCCAGGACCAGGATGTTCACACTGTCGGCCGATACGCGAAACATGCTGAAGATCTCGGCTATCACCATGTGACCATGATCGACATGGGGACCCTCGGTCAGGAAGTGAACGTCATGATGACCGTGGCTGCGATGGCGACAAATCGCATTCTGATCGGTCATGGTGTGACCAATCCGGCCACTTATCACCCGGGCGCCATCGCCAATGCCTCGGCCTCGTTGCGTGAGTTCACCGACGACCGGGCTTTCATCGGAATCGGCGCCGGGGGACCTTATGGTCAGTATCTGAAGAAGGGTGTGTTGATGCGCGAGCTGCGTCAGTCCATCGCCTTCATGAATGATTACTCAGCCGGTCGTGAAGGCAGCTACAAGGATGGCGAGTGGCACAACGAGTGGATCCGTTCGTCGCGCTTCAACGGTCAATCGGTCCCGGTGTGGGTGGCCGTCGCCGGCCCTAAAACTTGCCAGATTGCCGGTCAAGTAGGACACGCCGTGCTCAGCATCGGCATGGACCCGGTGCTGCAACGCTGGCGCATGGAACAGATAGCCAGGGGTGCCGAGCAGGCGGGTCGTGACCCGGCCGAAGTCGATGTGTGGATCCGCACTCAATGCTATCTGGCCGAGTCAAAGGCCGCAGCCAAGCGCGAGATGGCGCCCTACGCTGCCACTGCGTCGTGGGAGCTCTATCAAATCTTGAGACAGGACAATCCTGACGTTGCCGACCTGAGAAATCGATTGGACAAGGCGCATCCCGGGCTGCTCGATGAGCTAAAGGCCATCTACGACAACTGGGACCCTTACTGGACAGAACGCATCGGTGGTCCACAGACCGAATTCACCACCCAACGAGTGATCGACTTCTTCCTCGCCTCCGGCTCGGCTGATGACATAATCGAGCAGGTCGATGCGCTAAAGCCCCTCGGCGTGAGGGGCATCTCGTCAGTCATGTTCTCCATTCAAAACGATATGGAGATGATGACCAACATGGCCGAAGAGCTGATGCCGCGTTTCTAGCATAGACAGCGCGTCCGGGTTCTGGGGTTCGGTGGTCAGACATGGCGAACCGTGATTCCTGCTTCCAGCCCAGAGAAGAGCAAAACAGCGGCGCGTGTTTTGGGGAACACAGTCACTAAAGACACCCTCCATTCCGCGCCCGGCTGCAATATGCGGGCTAGAGACCTGGACCGGGGGAGTCCATGCATCAGGTTGACCTAGGCGGAGCGGGAGAAGTGCTTGATTCGCGGGTATTTGTTGAGTTCAATGCCGATGCCGCCAAAGCCGGCATCCAAATTGATGCGGTAGGGTTCGATTCTGCGATCAGCCGACACGGTATCAA
>MDTE01025825.1_pt1 | contig 16669 bp, 15 predicted proteins | sample 811231 | NCBI WGS metagenome assembly MDTE01 (sample SAMN05326651, study PRJNA326480) | marine metagenome | isolation source: seawater | place: Indian Ocean: Red Sea | collected 2010
GGATTTCGCTGACAGAACAGCAGAAATTCGAACGCCATTTCTTTCGGCAATATTGCAACATTTGCCTGAACATGATGAGGCGCAACTCCTGATGTCGGTTGCCTGAAAAGACCTGCCCGAATCAAGCTACGAACTTCTCTACCTGTTTGTGGAATCGATATATCTGTAGACATACCTGCATATTAGGTATTCTGTTATTTCAGGTCAAACAACAAAATATTCCAACTTAAGCCCCAAACGCAGTAAAACAGGGCTAATATTTGTATAAACCGGCGATAACGTCAGGTTCCGACCCTAAATGTGAGCACTGCTCGCGTTAAGCAAAGTAGATAGCACCGGATTCACCATGAAAATCACCAGAGTTGATCAGTTTGCGCCAAAAAATCGCACACGTCTGATACGTATCGCCACTGATACAGGAATCGAAGGATGGGCAGAAAGCACGCTAGAGGGAAAACCTCAGAGCGTACCTGCCGCTATCAATGAATTCTCAGAATACCTAGTTGGTAAAGATCCTCTAAGGATTGAACATCATTGGCAGCAAATGTATCGCTCATCTTTCTTTAGAGGTGGAGCGCACAATATGTCGGCTATTGCAGCAATTAATGCAGCTCTCTGGGATATTGCTGGCAAGCACTTTGGGGTTCCAAGCTACATGTTAATGGGTGGAAATGTTCGAGACAAAATTCGTGTTTACGCACACTGGGGCATTCGAGATCTTTCAGATGAAGGTCTAGAAGAATCACGACAACGCCTAGATATGCTCCAAAAAAGTGGATACACCGGCTATAAAGCAGGGCCAGCGGGTACCTGGCGCGCTCACGAACCACCTTCACGAATCGATGAGTTTGTACAAGCCGCCTACACGATGCGTGAATGGGTCGGTGACGAAGTCGAACTGTGCTTCGATTTCCATGGAAAAATGACTCCTGGTCTTGCAGTTGAGGTCTGCAATGAGATCAAGGGAATGCGACCTATGTTTGTAGAAGAGCCTGTCCCCCAGGAAAACCCAGATGCCCTCAAACGTATCCAAGAGCAAGTTCCGTTTCCGCTTGCAACAGGTGAACGCCTCCTATCTCGTTGGGAGTTCAGAGAAGTAATCGAAAAACAGGCAGTTTCGCTACTGCAACCTGACGTTGCTCATTGTGGCGGGCCATCAGAACTTAAACGAATTGCAAACTACGCTGAAGTCTATTACCAACACATCATGCCCCACTGTGCCATCGGCCCACTCGCACTAGCGGCATGTATGCTAGTCGACGCAGTGGTACCGAATTTCCTTATACAGGAACAGGTTGATGCGGGACTCGGAGTAAGCCTTCTCAAAAACCCCTGGGAAGTAAAAGATGGTCACATAGATCTGTGGAATACACCCGGACTTGGCGTAGAAATCGACGAAAAAGAAGCAACCAAAACTTATGATGGCGATGCTTATGGTTACCACAAAGAACTCGGCGGTGAGTACTACTATGAGAACGATGGCTCAGTAGCCGATTGGTAAATAATCGAATTAAATACCCGTCACAGAATAAGAGCCTTACTTATCGGAGGCCTAAATTTAATGGCAAACTACCCGAGTAAATCAACGACGCTATTTCGTTTTACGTCTAATCGTTTAAACAGATAATCATTACGAAGTTTCTGGTCGTATATCTGTCCATGGCCTCGCTTGTTCAAACGCCCGGCTTGCGCGATATACAGTGGCGTCTTGATCGTATCCACCGACGATTTGCATTCCCACGGGCATTCCGCCTTCACCGAAACCAGTTGGCACTGAAGATGCAGGGTTGAATGATGAGTTAAAGATCATTGTAAACGGGATAGCACCGTAATTAATACCTGCCATTTCATCATCATTCGTTGCCGACCCAATCTTCGTGGGCGGGTTGAGATGGGGCCAGGCGACAGCGGCATTAGTCGGTGCCAGAACCAAATCGAATTCTTCAAACAATTGATGTAGCTTAAGTTGGAGATTCTGAACATCTCGCAATGCTGCAGAATAATCTGCGGCCGTAAGTGTCCTGCCGTGATTGATCATCTCGAGAGTATATGGCATGAGCTTCTCAGGATTATCGTCCGCTAAGTGGCCATACATAGCCACTTGACCTGCGGTCCAAAGAGTCCACCATGCATCTCTAGGGATAGGATCAAACTCAATCTCAAGTGGTACAAGGCTCGCTCCCAAATCAGAAAATACGGGCCACGAAGACTCTATTGAACTAGCAACGTCATCATTAACCTCGGATATTCCAAGGGTCATAGTGGTACCGATTCGCATCCCGGCAACACCATCTTCTAGATCAGAAAGATAATCTGGAACACCCGATTTCAATGATCCCGGATCGCGCTGGTCAAATCCTGCTAGTGCTTGATTCAAAATCGCAGAATCACGAACATCTTGTGACATAGGTCCGCTTGTACCAGCTGAATTGTACGCAGGCATAGCCTGTCCACCAAAACGCGGGATACGTCCGTGTGTAGGTTTGTGGCCGAAAATACCGCAGAAAGATGCGGGAAGTCGTATTGACCCACCCCCATCCGAGCCTGTGCCTATTGAGCACATACCGGAAGCAATCGCAGCTGCAGTTCCACCACTTGAGCCTCCAGGCATTCGATCTAAATTCCAAGGGTTATTGCATGTTGGCGCAATATTGGTGAAGGTTTCCTCGCGATTTCCGAATTCAGGAGTATTAGTCTTACCAATAACGACAGCACCGGTGTGTCGAAGGCGCTCCACGACAACTGAATCATAATTAGGGACCCAATCAACGAAAAATTCACTACCGAGCGTAGTTCGTATCCCCTTGGTTACCTCAAGATCTTTCACAACAATAGGAACACCATGGAGTAAACCGGGCTCACCACCCGCAGCCAAACTCATATCTGCTTTACGGGCAGAGTCTAATGCACCATCTTCATCAAGGGTGATAAACGCATGTAACTTCGGCTCTAATTCAGCAATACGCCTAAATGAAACCTGCGTTAGTTCTAACGCAGAGATTTCACCAGAAAGAATCATATGGCGCTGCTTGTGAGCTGGTAGAAACATCAGTTCCCTGTCGTTCATTCAGTCTTTCTCCTGCTTGTCACATAGCAAAAAGTATTAATTGACAATAAATCTCATCACACTATGTCCTGCAGCTCTAATAATCCATGGGCATCTAAATATCCGAATACACCTGACTAATCAAATGCCGCCCCACCATTAACGTTAAGGGCTTGTCCTGTGATCTCCGATGCATCATCTGAAGCCAAAAATGCCACAGCCTTACCAATATCCTCAGGAGTTTGTGGACGACCCAGCGGCATGGTTGCCTTGATTTGATCAATAAAAATCTCGTAGGGGGTCATTTCGCTAAAGCTAGAATTCAACTTCTTGTGGTTTACTGCAATTGCCTCCCACATAGCAGTCCAAAGCCTACCTGGACACACGGCATTTACATTAATGTTATAGCCACCAAGTTCCATAGCTAAAAGATGTGTGTACTGGATCGCTGCTGCCTTTGACACAAGATAGGGATGTTGCGCATTTCCACGTCCTTTATCTCCAACCCCTCGTGGTTTTCGTCCACCATGTGAGGCAATAATCACAATCTTTCCCGCCTGCCTATGCTTCATATGCTCTTTCACAGCATCTGCAGTATTGGTCAAACCTTGCACATTTACAGCGAAAGTAAGATCCCAATCTTGCTTTGTAAAGTCTTTGCGCTGATTGAATCCAGGCCCACCAATTACACCTGCGTTTGGTACGCAGATATCGATACCACCCAATTCAGAAATGGTTTGGGCACAAAACTGATCGAGAGAATCAGGATCAGTGACATCAACAGAGCCGCTTATCGCGGTCGCTCCAGCAGCGTTCAGAGCGTCAGCTGTGTCCTGAGCAGCATCGCCATCTAAATCGCAGACCGCGACAGCAGCACCGCGCTCGACAAGAACGTTGGCTATTCCTACGCCGATTCCTCTTCCAGCACCTGTAATTAGTGCGACTTTATCCTGAAGCTGACCTGACATTGCACCAGACATAATATTGATCTCCTAAATTCGTATTTTCGACGCTTAGCTTGCGCAGAATACGTTTATCAATGACGAATAATAGATCACGAAGTTTTTTCTCGCTCACTAATTCGGAATGTCATTATCCCGATCCAAAGGTAGAATTTAGGTTTACTCCGCAACCAACGGGCGTATTTTTTGTACAGACTCATCAGCCTGATGTGGTCTGTAGGAGCATTAATATGGTCAAACGCAATCTAACAAGCACATCTCTGGACACCCTTGTTTCACTCGCAAAACGCCGTGGATTTGTTTTCCAAAGTTCAGAAATTTACGGGGGCCTGTCCAGTGTCTGGGACTACGGACCTGTCGGAGTCGAACTAAAACGTAATGTGAAAGACACATGGTGGAAGTCGATGGTAAGAGAGCGCGATGACGTGGTAGGCATCGATGCATCAATCCTTATGCACCCAGATGTTTGGGCTGCATCCGGCCACCTTGAAAGCTTCAGTGACCCGTTGGTCGAGTGTCAGGATTGCCATAAGCGCTTCAGACAAGATCAGGTTGAAGCCGACGCATGTCCTAACTGTGAGGGGCAATTTGGTGAGCCTCGCCAGTTCAATCTGATGTTCAAGACTTTCATGGGACCGGTCGAAGACGAAACATCGACGGTTTACATGCGACCGGAAACGGCCCAGGCGATGTTCGTGAATTTTGAGAATGTACAAACCACTTCAAGAAAAAAAATTCCTTTCGGTATTGCGCAGATTGGCAAGTCATTTCGAAATGAAATTACGCCTGGAAATTTCACATTCCGGACCCGAGAATTCGAGCAAATGGAAATGGAGTTTTTCTGTGAGCCTGGTTCAGATGAAGAATGGCACCAATATTGGATGAATTTTTCATTGAACTGGTTCAAAGACCATGGCATTCGGGGTGAAAAGCTGATGCTCCGTGTGCATGAAGCAGATGAACTACCACACTACTCGAAAGCCTCCGCAGACGTCGAATACGAGTTTCCATGGGGCTGGGGTGAACTGGAAACAATATCTAATAGGACCGATTACGATCTAAAAGCTCACGCAAAAAAAAGTGGTAAGGACCTATCGTACTTTGATGACCAAAAGAAACAACGCTACGTACCGTTCGTAGTGGAACCTGCAATGGGTGCAGACCGCTCAGCTCTTGCATTTCTGGCAGACGCGTATGACGAAGAAGGTGAAGGAAAACAACAACGGACAGTACTAAGATTTCACCCAGACATAGCGCCTTTCCATATTGCTATTCTTCCATTGTCGAGAAACGAAAAACTGACGCCCACCGCTCGACGTGTTTACGACATTTTACGTCCACATTTCAATACTCAATACGACGATTCTCAAAGTATAGGTCGTCGATACCGCCGACAAGATGAAATCGGTACACCGCTTTGCGTGACGGTCGATTTCGAAACAGTGGAAGACGATGACGCGGTGACAATACGTAACAGAGATTCAATGGATCAGGTGCGGGTGCCTGTAGAAAATCTAGAATCTGCTATCCGCGATCAGTTAAACAAGATGCGCGTCGACTCTCAGGGATAAATTCAAAAACTCAACAGACAAAAAACCATTGCCAGTTGTGATGACGCGACAAAACTTTATTTTTTGCAATAACATCCTTTACATGTACACCGGTCATATGATCAACGCTTGGCGATCGCACAATAGAGGTATCTCACAAAAGATCTTATTAATAATGGCTACAGCTGCGATTACACTAAGCATGCCTGCCTGTGTCAAAGGTAACGCACACGAAAACAGTACAGAAACCTCGCGTAAAAACAATGTCGCAAGCGAAACAGCCCCTACCATAACCGGACAAACTTTCGAGCATGGTGACTTTAATCTGAATGATCACATAGGAAAACCGGTTCTGATCAATTTCTGGTTTCCATCATGTCCACCCTGTCGAGCTGAGATACCCGATCTTCAAACTGTGTACGAAAACTATATTCACAAAGTAGTTTTCATTGGTGTCCAGCAACTCGGCATGGATTCAGCGGCAAACGGGCAAGCATTCCTACGAGGACTTGGCATAACATATCCGAACATGCCAGATGTCGAATCGCAAATTCAAACAGATTACGAAATCTATTCTTTTCCTAGTACCATTTTCCTAAACAAAAACCACAAAATCGTTAGAACGTGGACGGGGATAATCCGTGAACAACAACTTGCAGAACAGCTTGACGAATTACTTGAAAGTTAACAGCGTAGAAATTACGGCATTAACTTTATGTGAGCATGTGCAATAATCATTCTATGTTTGGAGATATTGCCGCCAGCGAATGGCTTATGCTAATCGTGCACTGGGTGCACGCTACTGGCGCCGTTATATGGATCGGCGGCAGCGCATTCTTCGTATTCGTGATCAGACCCGTGGAAATCACCAAACCCGATCTCATACGGCCCGCATTGAGCCCGATCGGCGCCGTGTATCGAGAACTGGTCGACATTTCCGTAATAGCGATCATCGTTACTGGAATTATCTTGATGTTTGACCGCATAACTGGAAACGAAGTTACAACAGCTTGGATGGTAGTACTTGGATGTAAAATAGTGCTAGCAGTTTGGATGTTCTATCTTGTCTGGCATTTTCGACAATCGGATTTTGACCTAACCAAACAACCAAACGGATTCAGCAGTCGAATCTCATGGCTGATTGGATATAACGCCATAGTATTTTTTGGGATTACCATCTTCATGCTGGCGTCAGTTCTACGAGTGCTATTTGAGAATGCAATCAAAAACTGATTTCGGGAAAACTATCTAAAAACTCTCTTTGATAGCCACAATATAGGTTGTTTGAATAAAGTGAGTAACACTACACGCATAAGGCTGATCAAGTATTTGTTAACAGAAAATAAATCCCTGTAAAACACGCGATGAACTCCTTATAGTTACGCCATGCCAGTTATGCTCGATTCGTCCGAGTCCGCAGCTAAATCTCTGATTGTTCGGTTAAGCACTGGATGCAAAAGTTCAGGTGCAATCTCTACAAGTGGAATAAGCACGAATGCCCTTTCATGCATACGAGGATGCGGCACCGTCACCCCACTCGCCTCCAACACAGTTTGACCATGAAGCAAAAGATCAAGATCAAGCGTTCGAGAAGCGTTCTTTTCTTCTCTAACTCGTCCCATCGCGTACTCAATAGCTAGTAACTCAGTAACTATTTCTAGCGGATCAAGCGTAGTTTGCACTACTGCAACCTGATTTAAATAGCGCGGTTGGTATTCATCAACACCCCAAGGTTTAGTTTCGTAGGTTGAACTGACAGCTTTCAAGACACCAATGGACCCAAATCGCTGCAAAGCACCTTCAAGGTTGCGAATTCGATCTCCGAGGTTACTACCCAACCCGATGTAGGCATCCACTGAATGCTTAGGCACCACCGTGTGATGCCTTTCGAGTTAAAGAATCACTCATTTTGGCCACATTAACCATTTCACGTACATCATGCACACGAACAATATCGGCCCTGCCCTGTATAGAAAAAGCTACTGTTGCAGCAGTACCAAAACGACGATCTTCTATCGGTTCACCAGTGATAGCAGCTATAAAAGATTTACGAGATGATCCGACAAGAACAGGTTTACTTAATTTTGATCTAATACGACTAATATTCCGCACCAGTTGTAGGGACTCTTTAGCAGTCTTAGCGAATCCAATTCCAGGATCTACAATCACATTAGAGCTTGTTACTCCGTTCATAGACAACATATCAATGGCTTTACGAAGATCATCAAGAACGTCATCCAGCACCGACCCTGAATGTCCTGTTTTTCTAATGTGACTCAAAACAATTGGCACGTTTTTCTCAATTGCAATATTGGCCATCATGGAATCACCAAGCATTGATACATCATTAATTATGACCGCACCAGATTCTATCGCCTGGTCTGCAACGGGCGCTTTATTCGTGTCGATAGATATCGGTACGCTTAGTCTACCCTTCAAAGCTTGAATCACAGGTATGACGCGAGCAATTTCATCGTCAGTCCCGACAGGATTCGCATCAGGGTATACACTTTTCGGACGTGTAGATTCACCACCGATATCGACAATGTCAGCACCCTCATCTTCCATGCGGAGTGCTTGATCAACTGCAAACTGAATTTCACTAGGTTTTGCCAAGGTACCGTCACCAGAAAAAGAATCAGGTGTGACGTTGACGATACCCATAATGTACGTACGTGCCCCCCAAATAAACTCTTGACCTCCGATCATGGTAGGAGGGAGTGTTTCGGGTAAGTTTGATGGCATTTTTTCTTCGAGAGTTGAAGATCAGCTCCGGTATATCAATATAAAACGTAAAAAAAGCCAATACTTCAAGTTTTAAATATTAACACGTACCCGCCACGAAATAACATTATTACTGTAGTTGATGCAGTACTGGTCCTAAGTTAGGATTTACTTGAGCGATACGCTATCTTGAACCGGTTTTCAAGAAGGTTCATATTGTTAAACGAAATAAGCAGTAGATCCCTAGTAAGAGAGGCATCAAAATAACCAAGGAATCTGAGACTGACGGCACTCAAGACAATAAGCCCGCCTCTAAGCTGGATAATCTAAACAAACGTAGAACTGTTGCCCATCTCGGAGGAGGTGAACGGCGGATTGAGTCACAGCATAAACGAGGAAAATTAACCGCTAGAGAACGTCTAATCGCTTTGTTCGATGACGGTAGCTTCAGTGAGCTAGACACTTTCGTGACTCATCGATCGACGGACCTTGGTCTGGAAAAACAAAAGTTTGAAGGAGATGCAGTAGTTACCGGATACGGACTTATAGATGGGCGACAAGTTTTTGCGTATGCACAAGACTTCACAGTTCTCGGTGGATCTTTATCTCAAGTTGCAGCACAAAAAATCTCAAAAGTTATGGATCACGCTATGAAGGTAGGTGCTCCAATCATCGGGATAAATGATTCAGGGGGCGCTAGGATTCAAGAAGGTATTGATTCCCTTGCTGGGTACGGAGAGATTTTCCGTAGAAACACTCTAGCCTCTGGGGTTGTCCCGCAAATTACTGTAATTGCGGGTCCCGCAGCCGGAGGAGCTGTTTACTCACCTGCATTAACTGATTTCATATATATGGTCGAAGGTATAGGCCAAATGTACATCACCGGGCCTGATGTGGTTAAAGCGGTAACCGGAGAAGAGGTGTCTCACGAAGACCTAGGTGGTGCTGGGGCCCATGCATCGCGCAGTGGTGTGGCTCACTTCACAACAGAGTCCGAAGATGCCTGTTTCGCTCACATAAGAAAACTTCTGTCTTACATCCCTTCGAACAACGCAGAATCTCCTCCTTCAATCCAAATCGGAGACACTAACGATCACGCAGATAACTCACTCCGAGAGATAGTGCCTGAAGCAGCTAATCAGCCATATGACGTAATGGAGGTAATCTCTAAGGTAGTTGATAATGGAGAATTCCTGCCCGTACACCACAATTTTGCACCGAACATAGTAGTCGGCCTAGCAAGGATTGATGGTAAAAGCGTCGGCGTAGTTGCTAATCAAGCGGCCCAAATGGCAGGCATGCTCGATATTGATGCTTCAGATAAAGCAGCGCGTTTTGTGAGATTCTGCGACGCGTTCAATATTCCGATCATTACTTTTGTAGATGTCCCTGGATTCATGCCCGGAACGCACCAAGAGTACGGTGGTTTAATCCGGCATGGAGCAAAATTGCTGTATGCATACGTCGAAGCCACTACGCCGAAGATCACAGTGATACTGAGAAAAGCATACGGCGGAGCCTATATCGTAATGGGATCCAAAGAGATGCGTACCGATGTTAATCTGGCATGGCCAAACTCTGAAATAGCAGTTATGGGGCCAGAGGGTGCCATTAATGTGATACGGCGTCGCGAAATCGCTGAAGCTGAAGATGTTGAAGCTAAAAGAGCGGAACTTGTAGCGGACTATCGAAATCAATTCGCAAACCCATATATCGCCGCAAATCGAGGTTATGTAGACGATGTTATAGACCCCGCGGAAACTCGACCAGAATTAATCAAAGCATTAAGAATGCTGGAATCGAAAGTTGATAGCATTCCTCCTAAAAAGCACGGAAACATTCCTCTGTAGGGTCGAATCATTGCCGGATACAGCAAAAGAACATCACCCACGCAAATACGCTCCGAACATCGTCGAACGAAACGCATTCGTAGATTCCGTCGCCCGTATGGCTGGCGAAGTGTGGGATTTCCACAATCGATTCCAAGTCGGTTCCGGTCAATTTGAGGGTAAAAATCCGACAGAAATAGTTGCAAATCGAACAAACATATTAGATGAAGAGATTAACGAACTAGCAGAAGCAATAAGTCAAAACGAAGGGGATGACGCAGTCGCCGATGAAACTGCAGACATTTTATTCGTGACTATGGGGCATGCAGAAGCTATGGGAATGCCTGGAATTGAAGGAATACAGAGAGTAACAGACAAGTCCGCGTCAAAAACCAACAAAACCCATGCCATCCGACCAGACACTGGCAAAGTTCTACCGATCAAAGGAAAAGCACACAAGTGGAAATAACTGAAAGTCATTTCGGATCTTTCTAAACAAAAATCACCGCCAGTGAGGCACAAAGGAAAAGATACTATGAAATTTAAAGTGACAGTTGTTGGGTCGGGATTCGTAGGAGCGACCACGGCACAAAGAGTTTTCGAAACCGGCTATGCCGACGTAGTCCTTGTAGATATCGTCGAAGGTAAACCGCAGGGCATAGCACTCGACATGCTTGAATCAGGCCCAGTAATCGGAACTGATGCGCAAGTCACAGGCGCAAACACCTATGAGGAAACAGCGAACTCTGATGTCGTTGTTATCACCGCAGGCCTCCCCCGCAAACCTGGTATGAGTCGTGATGACCTATTACTTACCAACATGAAGATAGTTGGCTCTGTCACCGAAGAAGTAGCAAAATATTCCCCAAATTCAATCATTATTGTGGTTTCGAACCCATTGGATGCAATGGTCCAGCACGCACTACAGGTGAGTGGGTTTTCTAAAGAACGTGTAATAGGAATGGCTGGAATCCTCGACACTGCGCGATTCCGAACATTCCTGTCTCAAGAGTTAAATGTTTCTGTAACTAACGTATCTGCCTATGTATTAGGCGGTCACGGGGACACAATGGTTCCACTAATCGGCTCCACAACGGTAGGCGGCGTCCCAGTGGCAAAACTTATCAATCCCGATCGACTGGAAGAGATCGTGCAAAGAACCCGAGATGGAGGAGCAGAGATCGTCAGCCTACTAAAGACGGGATCTGCCTACTACGCGCCATCAGCTGCTGTTGCACAAATGGTAGAAGCTATTCTACTCGATCGTAAAGAGATCTTACCTTGTGCTGCGTACTTAGAAGGAGAATATGGCATTAGGGGACTATATGCTGGTGTACCTGTCAAGCTTGGCTCCAGAGGTGTAGAAAAAATCATTGAGGTAGAACTAACTGATACAGAATCAGCTGCCCTACACGCTTCAGCCGACTCTGTTAAAGAACTCGTCGAAATAATGGCCAAAGCGTAATTGTAAGATCACCCTTGACCGCCGTACCCATAAATTATGTGGCCAAATTAAGTCACGTTTTACAGCGCGCATGTGACTCGGACATCAATGCCCAATCAACAGAACCACGGCGTGTAATTTACGGCTGCAATCAATACTTGACTCTATCCAATACTGATCAAACATCAAATAAGGGAACCATAAACTTATGACAGCAAGGCTAGCCGGTAAAAAAGCTCTTGTGACTGCGGCAGCACAAGGTATTGGTAAGGCTACAGCCCTTGCATTCGCTGCAGAAGGTGCGGAAGTATGGGCTACAGACATAAATTTAGGAAAGCTTGCGAATCTTGAAATAGTGGAAGGGTTGACTACACGGCGATGTGATGTCACCGACGAATCTTCCATTGCGACACTTTTAAGTGAAACAGGCGCGCCGGATATTCTATTTAACTGCGCTGGTTTTGTTGCCGTAGGTACTATACTTGACACATCCGAGGATGAGTGGGATTTCTCTTTCGAACTCAACGTGAAATCCCTGTATAAGATGCTACAAGCCTACTTACCTCCAATGATACAAAACGGTGGTGGTTCAATAATAAACATGGCTTCACTCGCATCACACTTGATGGGCGTTTCAGATCGAGCTGCTTACACAGCGACTAAGGCCGCAGTTATAGGCCTTACAAAATCCGTCGCCAAAGACTATCTGCCAGATAACATACGCGTTAACGCGATAGCACCAGCAACCGTCGAAACTCCATCGCTTCAAGAACGTATAAATGCAACAGGGGATGCAAAAGCAGCACGGGCTGCATTCATTGCACGTCAACCGATGGGACGTATTGGAACTCCAGAAGAGATCGCTCACCTTGCCGTCTATCTTGGCTCTGACGAGTCCGCTTATACTACGGGCCAAGTACATGTAGTCGACGGAGCAATGAGCCTATAAACATGAACACAATTCAAACACGCAAAGAACCGTTTGAAAAAGTAACTAGAAAATAAGCAATTTAAACTACTATGCGCGTACTGGAGCATCCTTTACTTTGCGCACGATCTCTTTTGTAGAGACGATGTGTTTCTGCAGCCCTAGATCTTTTTCACTTATACCCATCGCAAGCCCGATTAGTTGTGGCACATGGATTACAGGCAAATCAGCCTTATCACCTCGCACCTGTCTCCGCGCCTTCGGTTGATATCCATCTAAGTTTAAATGGCACAGGGGGCATGGTGTAACCATTGCATCTGCACCTAGATCTTTTGCTGTCCCTGTATGATTAGCAACCATCTTCATAGAGTTTGCTTGGTTAATGAACAAAATTGGGAACCCGCAACACGCAGTTTTTCCAGAGAAATCTGTAACGTTGCCACCCACACTCTCTATAAGGTCTTCTACAGAAGTCTCACGCTGGGGATTGGTAGGAAACTCTAGTGCTTCTGAAGGTCGGACCATGTAGCAACCATAAAACGGTGCCATATTTATGCCGGTCAACTCACGAGTAAATGTCTCACGCAGTTTATCTAGGCCTATATCCTCGATCAAAGCCCATAAAAGGTGCTTAATAGAAGTAGTCCCTTTGTACTCCAGGCCTTCTTCCGCAAGGTGCCGATTAATCTCAGCCAGATATTCAGGATCCTTTTTAACGCGATGATTCGCCTGTGACATAACACCCTGACAGGTAGAACAAAGGACCATGATCGGAAGACCCATCTGTTCAGCCATAGCAAAAGTACGAACGTTAAGGATATCGCCCATTTTTCGGTTTTTTTCTTGAAGAACACCTGCGCCAGTACATGCGGCTCTAGTCAGTTCTATATGCTCTATACCAAGCCGCTTCATCACAACTATGGCCGAGTCGTATAGTTCTGGAGCGCCACCTCGCGCTACACACCCAGGATAGAACGCATACTTCATTAGTCTTCATCCTCCACTCGCTTATAGAGGTCTTTCACTTTCTGATTATCTTCTGCTTTGTGAGGCAAAACTGGCGGTAATTTACCCCGACGCATTGCAGCTAGACCAATAGGAGCAAGATCAAGCAATCTAGGTATGTTGGTCCATCCAGCTGAATCGATGGCTAGGCGGGTTTCATCAAGACGGCCATTTTTCTTTACGGAGTTATAGAAAGATTCAGTATGATGATACCCAGAGGTATTGGTGTTACCTGCCGCAATTGCATCTTCCCTAAGCTCCATAATCCGATCCATAGGAGCTACACCCTTGGGACAAACCTCCACACACTTCATGCAACGAGTACAGTCCCAAATCCCGCCGTCCTCGTTATTAAGTTTCTCGAGGCGTTCTGAACGCTTAGCATCTCGAGGATCTTCTGTGAATCTCCATGCCTTAGCAAGCGCTGCCGGACCGATAAAATTAGCATCAACCTCAAGAACAGTACAATCAGACACACAGCAACCACACATGATGCAGTTCATGCTAGTTAGCAAATTTTCCATTGACTCATTCGATGCAGTGTATTCACCTTTTTCCGGAACGAAACTCGGTTGAAGGTATGGTTCTACACGATTAATCTGGTCGAAAAATGTGTCCAATGAAACAACTAAATCCCTGACCACATGCTGGTTACCCATTGGCTCAATAATGAGTTGCTCTCCATTTGGAGCCACATCGACTACTCGGGTCTTGCACACGAGCTTGGCTGAGCCGTTCACTTTCATACCACAAGAACCACATATCGATGCTCGGCACGCACAGCGCAAAGCTAAAGTCCCATCATTCTGTTCACGTACCTCAATTAAAGAATCAAGGACGGTAGAATCAGGGTGAATATCAACTTCGTACTCCTGCCACCAAGTTTTGCCACCGCTTTCTGCAGGGTCAAAGCGTTTAATTTTGAGATTTACTTTCATCGTTTCCGAATTAGCAGCCATTATTTAGTAAACCCTCTTTACTGGTTCCCACTGAGTGATCGTGACATCGGAGGTTTCTACACGAACACCATGCTCGACACCGTCATCTTTATACATCAAAGTATGTTTAAGCCAATTCTGATCGTCTCGATCTGTGATGTCCGTACGGAAATGAGCGCCACGACTCTCCTTACGAGTAAGTGCTCCAGCTACAACAGCTTCTGCGCAGTCGACCATAAATTCCAGTTCTAAGGCAAACATCAAATCGGTATTGAACACTTTTCCCTTATTCTCTATTGAGAACCCACCAATTCGTGACTTGATATCGATCAAGTTCTCCAAAGCACCTTCCATAGAATTCTGGTCACGGAACACACCAATTCCCTTTGTCATTCCTCGAGCCATGTCATTACGAATTGTTGCAACGCGCTCACCCTTGGGTCGATCTAATAGCGCCTGAATTCGAGATTTCTCAGATTCTAGGTCGTCCTCAGAACTACTGTGACCACCTAAATTCTTGATGTATTCAACGGCATGCGCACCCGAGCGACGACCAAAAACTACTGTATCTAATAGAGAGTTCGCGCCCAAGCGATTTGCTCCATGAACACTAACATTTGCGCATTCACCTGCAGCATATAGCCCAGGAATGATTGTTTCTCCATCTACATTTGTTTTAATTCCACCCATAATGTAGTGCATGCCCGGACGGACTGGGACAGGTTGCTCAGCCATGTCAATACCTAGGAATTCTACTGAAACCTCCTGAAGATACCCGAGCTTGGCTTCAATGTAGTCTCGACCAAGATGTCGCAGGTCGAGGAGGACATTACCATCCACTCCCCTTCCCTCATCTATTTCCGTCTGTTCTGCACGCGAAACAACATCCCTTGACGCCAACTCCATGTAATCCGGAGCTGTCTTTTCCATAAATCGTTCTCCAGAGGAGTTGAGAAGATACCCTCCCTCGCCTCGAGCGGCCTCTGACATCAAAATACCAGTACGCGCAAGTGTCGTTGGGTGATACTGGATCATCTCCATATCCATTAGGGGAACACCTGCTCTATATGCAAGAGATAAACCATCACCTGTACAAATCAGCGCATTTGTTGACGGCTCAAACACTCGACCTGCACCACCAGCCGCCATGATCACAGCCTTCGCCTTGATCGTGTGCATCTCTCCAGTCTTTAAATCAATTGCAACAACCCCACGACAAGCGCCATCTTCCACGATCAATTTGGTGACAAACCATTCTTCATAAACATTTAAACCAAGCTTCAGCGCTTGTTCATAAAGAACGTGGAGTATTGCGGATCCGGTGATTGCACCCACGAAAAAGGTTCGAGCAACTTTCTGACCTCCAAAAGCACGGGTACCCAGTTTACCGTCCTCGCCTCGGCTAAAAATAACACCCATTCGCTCGAGTTCTAATACTGCTTCACCTGCCTCGCTTGACATCACTTCAACCGCATCCTGATCAGCAAGAAAGTCGCTTCCCTTAATTGTGTCGAATGCGTGTCCTTCCCAATCATCGCCACGATCAGTTAAGGGTGCGTTAATACCGCCTTGAGCGGCATTCGAGTGGCTCCTTACAGGGTGAACTTTAGAGACAACCGCTACATCGGCTCCAGACTTAGTAACCTCAACGGCTGCCCTGAGGCCGGCCAGGCCACCGCCAATAATCAGGACATCATGTTCATACATAGGCTCGTCTCGTTTTGTGTTCGTGTGTGAGTTTCATATGTTCTTATTTACGATAATAGCTTTATAGACATACTTTGCAATCAACAATGCTGCGATAGACATCTGGTCTTCAAGTTCGCCAGTAGAAATCAACCTATCAAGATCTTCGAAGCTTACTTCTTCAACAACAATGTCTTCACCATCGTCTGAAGGCAATACAGAGGGCGCTAGATCAGTTGCAACATATGTGTGCGTATACTCAGTTGAGTATCCTGGAGCGACCCACGAACCACCAATAGGAGTTAATGTACCGGCTTTATATCCAACCTCTTCTTGTAATTCCCTGTGCGCTGTTATGTCCGGACTTTCGCCTTTTTCTATCGTCCCAGCTGATACTTCTAACAAGTAACGCTCCGCCGGGATCCGATACTGTCTAACTAAAAGAATTTTCCCATTTTTCGTAATTGGTATAACCACCACCGAACCGGGGTGCTCAACTATCTCACGATCAAACTCTGGGCCATTTTCTAAGCGAGCTCTATCAACCCGTAGAGAAA
>MDTE01156575.1_pt1 | contig 16668 bp, 17 predicted proteins | sample 811231 | NCBI WGS metagenome assembly MDTE01 (sample SAMN05326651, study PRJNA326480) | marine metagenome | isolation source: seawater | place: Indian Ocean: Red Sea | collected 2010
CAATTAATTTATTGCAATAATACAATACATGAATGATAAAAACTTATCAGATTTAGATGAATTACTAAAAAAAGCAAACGAAGTAAAAGACGAGGTCAGCTCTTCAACCTTTGAGCAAAAAAATAGAGCTTTGAAGGAAGCAGCCCAGTCATTGAACGATTCTAGAGAAACTCTTAAATCTGCAAATGACTTAGATATGGAAGATGCGTCAAAAAAAGATTTATTAGAGAGCTTTATTGATCGATTAAAATTAAATGAACAAAGGATTGACTCGATGATTTCTGGAATTCACAAAGTTATCGATTTGAAAGATCCTGTAGGACAGATGAGTGATAAAACTACTTCGCCTTCTGGATTCCTTGTATCAAAAATGAGGGTTCCACTGGGAGTGATTGGAATTATTTACGAATCTAGACCAAATGTTACAGCTGATGCATCGGCCCTGTGTCTTAAATCAGGAAATGTAAGCGTTTTGAGGGGAGGATCTGAAGCTATAAATTCTAATAAGGCAATTGAAAAATGTATGATTGAAGGATTATTAGCTGCGAAAATGCCTAAAAACTCAATACAACTTTTAAAAAATCAAGACAGAGCTTTGGTAGCTGAAATGATAAAAAGAGACAAGGAAATTGACTTAATCATTCCAAGGGGTGGAAAAAATTTAATTCAAGTAATTGCAAAAGATTCAAGTGTTCCAGTTTTGAAACATTACGATGGACTTTGTCATGTCTATATTGATGAAAAAGCAGACTTTAATAAGGCCAAGGATATTGCTTTAAATGCCAAAACTTATCGATATGGAATATGTGGCGCAATGGAAACTTTATTAATTTCTGAAAAGATCTCTTCTTCATTGGTGTCAGATATAATTAAATCTTTTGAAGCAAAATCAGTAGAAATTAGGGGATGCGAACTTACTTGCAAAAGTTTTGACGTTTCGCAGGCAAGTGAGAAAGACTGGACAAGTGAATATTTGGCTCCAATTCTTTCTATTAAACTAGTTAAGAATGTTGACGAAGCCATAGAGCATATAAATTTGTATGGTTCAGGACATACTGATTGTATAGTTACTGAAGACGAAAAAGCTAAAGAGCTATTCTTAAGAAAAGTTGATTCTAGTTCTGTTATGCATAATTTACCTACTTGCTTTGCAGACGGATTTGAATATGGGCTTGGAGCAGAAGTAGGAATATCGACAGATAAACTTCATGCCAGAGGACCTGTTGGTTTAGAAGGATTAACGAGTGAAAAATTTATTGTTGAGGGTAATGGCCAAATACGTGCTTGAATATTGATGAGTGACACCATCGGCATTTTTGGAGGCGCTTTTGACCCCGTGCATAATGGACATGTTAGTTCTATTCTTGAATTGAACGAAAAAATAGATTTTTCTGAGTTAAAAATAATTCCATGCAACATCCCTGCCCAAAAAGAGAAGACTATTGCGTCTAATGACGAAAGATTGCACATGCTTAATTTGGTCTTTGATAAATACGATAATATAAATATCGACTCGTTTGAACTTGATAAAAGTGGAATTTCTTACACTGTTGATACATTAGAAGCCATAACCAAAAAAAATAAAAATGGCAAGCATCTTACTTTGATTATGGGATTGGATGCATTTTTGAATTTAACTAGTTGGAAAAAATACGAGAGAATATTAGAACTTTCTTCAATTTTAATATTAAAAAGGCCTAATTATGAGTTAGATAGAAAATATCTTACTCAGTTTGAACAAGAGATTACAGATGATCTTGAAACTTTTCTTAATTCTACAGGCAAAATAATTTTTTTTACTTTATCACAACTCGATATTTCGTCCTCAGAAATAAAAAAAGCAATTAAAAATAATAAATCTTATGAAGAATATCTTGATAAAAAAGTTACAAAATTTATTAATGATAAGTCAATTTATAAATGACAAAAAAAACCTTACAGATTATCGATGATACCCTCAAGGAAATAAAAGCCCTTGATACAAAGAAGTTGAATCTAACTAAAATTAATTCTTTTACAGATATTTTGTTTGTTACAAGCGGCACATCCTCAACGCATATGTCTGCAATATCGAATAAGTTAATTAGGGCGCTAAAAAAAAATAAGGTTGAGATAATAAATTTAGAAGGTAAAAATTCTTCAGATTGGGTTTTATTAGATCTTGGAGATATTGTTATAAACGTAATGTCAATTTCAGCTAGAGAGTACTATGATCTTGAAAGTCTTTGGGATGATTCTCTAACATGAAGGGAAAAGATTTTTTATCTGGCCAAAATATCTTAAAAAGAATATTTTTTCTTCTGATTCCTTTTGGGATACTCCTTTTTTTAGCTTTTCTTCAAATAGTAAATTTAATGATTTTTCAATCAGAAAAATTTATAACTCAAGCAGACTCTAATAGAATTTTGAAAGAGAAGGTATTCCCTCCTAGAGGATTAATTTATGATACGAACGATCAAATTATAGTAAATAATTTCATTCGACAAGACTTAGTTCTTACTCCTAATTTTATAGATAATCATTCAGAATACTTATCGTTTATTTCAGAATTATTGGATGTTGAAAAAAATGTTTTAGAAAATATTTTTTACGAAAAATTGAGCGAAATAAAGCCATTTCAATCCTTCACACTATTGAGAAATTTAAATGACGAACAATTAGCAAAATTGAAATTGAATTCCAATAAATTGCCTGGAACTGAAATTATTCCAAGTTTTTCAAGAAATATATTATTTGGCGAAAGTATTGGTTCAACGGTAGGTTACTTAGGTTTTGCTTCCAGGCAGAATATATTAAATAACCCAAAATTAAGAAACTTCAATGATCAGCAAATTGGTTTAACAGGAATAGAGAATGAATTTGATGAAGAATTGAGAGGCATGCCTGGGTATAGATTTTCTGAAAAAGATGTTAATGGAAATGTTTTAGAAGTATTAGATACTGAACCATCAATGAAGGGCAAAAATGTAAAACTTTCTATCGATATAGAACTTCAAGAAAGTCTTTATAGAGAGTTCGAAGGAAGAAAAGGGGCATTGATTGCGATCGAACCTGATACAGGTCTCATAAGAGCCATGATTAGTTCGCCATCTTATGATCCAAATTATTTTAATAATTTAAATTTTGAAGAAATTAAATTAATTTTAAATAATGAAAATAGCCCTTTATTTAATAGGGCAATATCTGGTCAATATCCTCCAGCTTCGACACTTAAGCCATTTATCGGATTAGTAGCTTTAGAGGAAAATATCATTTCTTGGAAAGATAAAATTTTAGATGAAGGAGAATTTTTTGTTGAAGGAGACGATAGGCCTTATCGGGGATGGAAAGAGGGAGGTCATGGAGAAGTCGATATGGAAAAAGCCATCGCAGAATCATCGGATGTTTATTTTTACAATATAGCATTTGATTTAACCATCAATTCAATATCACCGTTTTTAGAAAAATTTGGATTTGGAAAGTCCTCTGAGCTTTTTATTAACGAAAATAATGGCATTCTGCCAAATAAAAAATGGAAACTTGGTCAGCAAGGGGAGTTTTGGTTCAAAGGGGATACGATAAATATGGCTATAGGTCAGGGTTTTATTTTAGCTACACCGCTTCAAATAGCTTTGGCTTATTGTGCGCTTATAAACGGAGGAGAATTATTAACACCAAGAATCGTTGAATCTATTGGCGGAGAAAATACAAAATTTTCTTCAAAAAAAATAGTATTAAAAGATAAGAAAAATTTGGATTATATACAAGATGCTCTAATAGCTGTTGTTGAGTCAAATACTGGCACTGCAAATAATATTTATGACTCTGAACTAAGAATTGCAGGTAAAACTGGTACCGCTCAAGTAAAAAGCATACTTGATGATAAAAAATATCAAGAAATAAGAGAAAACATTTTGCTTAGGGATCATGCATTATTTGTTGGTTATGGACCTATTGAAAATCCAAATTTAGTGGTTGTGGCAATTGTTGAAAATGGAGAAAGTGGGAGCCTTGTAGCGGCTCCTATTGTAAAAAAAGCAATAGATCTTTTTCAAAAAAATGAGTAGAAAACCCTTAGATTATTCAATAAACCTGCACTTAGGAGCTTCAAAAAGAAAGATGTCTATGGATATTTGGATTCTTTTATCCGTTTTGATCCTGAGCTTATTTGGCGTCTCTATGATTTATAGTGCAAGCCAATCAATAGAAATGGCAATGAGACAAAGTATATATTTATTTTTAGGTTTTTCTTTGCTAATTCTGATTTCATTTTCAAATTACAGAAAAATGGAACCTTTCTACCTTTATTGCTACTGGCCTGGACTATTTTTTTTAATTTTGGTTCTGATATTTCCAAGTGAAAACTCAGAAACCAAGAGATGGATTGATTTTGGCATTTTCACTTTCCAACCCTCAGAGTTAATGAGGTTTTTGATCCCACTTTCAGCATCTGCATTTTTATCTAGAAAGCCTTTAGTTTCAAATTTTGATTATTTAACTGTTTTTGTTTTTACTATACTAGCGACTTATTTTGTTCTACTACAGCCAGACCTAGGCACTTCATTAATTGTTCTTTTATCAGGTTTAATTCCTATTTTATTAGGAGGTTTATCTTGGGTATTAATTAGCTTGGGAGTTTTTTCAGTTTTTCTTTCTTTGCCAGTAATTTGGTTTTCATTATATGAATACCAACAACAAAGAATAATTACATTATTTAATCCCGAAGCAGACATTTATGGGTCTGGATGGAACATTGCACAATCAAAGATTGCTATAGGTTCCGGAGGAACCTTTGGTAAAGGATATTTAAATGGTTCTCAGAGCCAACTAAATTTTATTCCAGAAAGCCATTCAGATTTTATATTTGCAGTTATTTCTGAAGAGTTTGGATTGCTGGGAGTATTGTTTTTGTTTGTTATGTATGGATTGCTCATTTATAGATTGTTCTTAATTTCAATAAATCATCAAAATAGATTTGCAAAGATATTATCGGCAACACTTTCTATGATATTGCTCGCTTATGTTTCGATTAATATATGTATGGTTATTGGCTTGCTTCCTGTAGTTGGAATGCCATTACCTTTTGTCAGCCAAGGAGGTACAGCCTTGATTATAAATTTAGTTACAATAGGAATTATTTTATCCTTAAGAAGGGAAACTTAAATGAAATATAGCTTCTTTTTATGTATTTTTTTCTGTTCTTACTTATATTCTAGTTACTTAGATAGAGACGAAGTTCATGAATTTATTGATTTTATGGCAGATGAGCATAATTTTGACAAATCATACTTGGTAGAAATTTTTTCAAAAGCCGAAAAACAACAAAACATTATTGACTCTATGAATAAACCTGCCGAGAAAGTAGTTTCATGGGATCAATATAAAAGTAGAGTTTCTTTTTTTAGAATACAAAGCGGGAAGGTTTTTCTGAATACTTATGCTCGTTGGTTCGATAAAGCTGAAAAAGATTTTGGAGTCCCTAGAGAAATAATAGCAGCAATAATTGGTTTAGAAACAAATTATGGAGGTTATAAAGGTAAAATCAGAGTTATAGATGCGCTCAGTACAGCCGCATTTGACTACCCACGAAGAAGACCTTTTTTTAAAAAACAACTTGAAGAGTTTTTTCTACTTTCTAGAGAGGAGAATTTTGAAATTACTTCAGTAAGAGGCTCGTATGCTGGAGCTATGGGATTCGCACAATTTATGCCAGACAATTATAGAAAATTAGCTTTAGATTTCGATGGAGACGGAAAAAGAGATATTATGAATAATGCAGCAGATGCTATAGGAAGTGTTGCAAATTTTTTATCTTCGGAAGACGGAAATAAAAGGGGCTGGGACAGAGAAGGCTTCATAGCGCTTCCAGCTGAAGCCAAAAGAAAAAAGAAAATTATCAAATCTTCATTTAAATTAGTTCCCTATAATGAATTAGAAATTTTTTATGATGGAAATAATTACGATTTTATAAAGGAATACATACAAATTTCATTATTTCCCAAAAATGAAGAAAGAGACGAATTTTGGATTGGCGATAAAAATCTTTATGCTATTACAAGGTATAATCCTAGTTCTAAATATGCAATGTCAGTTTTCCTTTTAAGCGAGGAATTAAAAAATTAGATGTATTTATGAAACTAATCTATCTTATAAGTTTACTTTTTCTTAGTTTGTTTTCTTTTACTCAAGCTTTGATTCCTAATCCGCCACAACTATCTGCTACCAGTTATCTTTTATTAGATGCCAAAACTTTGAAAATTATCTCAGAAGATAATTCTAATCAATCAACTGGTCTAGCGAGTATTACTAAAATAATGACGGCTTATGTAGTAGCTGATCAAATTAGCAAAGGTTTTTTAAAAAATGATGCGCTCGTAAAGATTAGCGAAAAATGTTGGCGTACAGAAGGTTCAAGAATGTTCGTAAAAGAGGGAACGGAAGTTTCAGTTGAGGATCTCATGTTGGGAATTATAGTTCAATCCGGAAACGATGCTAGTTGTGCCATAGCCGAGCATATTGCTGGATCAGAATATGATTTTTCACTTTTGATGAACGAATATGCAAAAGATATGAAATTAGAAGAAACCAACTTCATGAATCCTACTGGATTGCCAGATGTTAATCATTACTCCACAGCAAAAGATATTGCTAAGCTTAGCATTAGACTAGTGGAAGACTACCCTGAAACTTATAAAATTTTTAGTCAAAAAGAATTCACTTACAATGATATAAGACAATTAAATAGAAATAGTTTGCTTTGGCAAGACGATTCTATAGATGGAATAAAAACAGGCCATACTTCAAGCTCAGGTTATTGTATGGTCTCTTCAGCAAAAAGAGGCGATATGAGATTAATTGCTGTTACCTTAAACAGCTCCTCTGAAAAGGCAAGGTTACGAGACAGTAGAAGATTATTGGATTATGGATTTAGATATTATTCAACAAAGAAGATTCTCTCTAAGTACGAAACAGTCTCATCAGTTGAAGTCTGGGCGGGGAACCAAGATAATTTAAATCTGGGTCCAGCAGAAGATATTTATTTGACTCTGACAAAGCCGGAATTCAACTCTTTGGAATTAATTGTTTCGAAAAATTTAGGTGTAAAAGCTCCTATCAAAAAAAATGATGTTTTAGATTCTTTGGACCTTTTTGTTGATGGAAAAAAACTAAAAAGTGTCGATTTGGTTGCAGTAAAAAAAGTTGATTCAAAAGGTTTTTTATCATCTACATTTGAAGCTGTGGGTTTTTATATCTATAGTTTTTTTATGCAAGATGAAGTTAACTAATGTCTATTTGTTACTTGAATGGCGCTTTTTTGGAGCTAGATAAAGCTTCAATTTCTCCTTTAGATAGGGGTTTCCTCTTTGGCGATTCTGTTTATGAAGTTATAGCGGCTTACAAGAAAAATCTTTTTAAGATAGATGATCATTTAGATAGGTTAGAAAAGAACTTAAAATCTTTATCTATAAATATTGATTTAGATAATCTTGAAATTGAGTCTATTGTAAGGAAAGTTTGTGAAAAGAACTCAGAAGAAAATCAAATAATTTATCTCCAAATCTCTAGAGGAGTAGAAGCCATCAGAAATCACATTCCGAGAGAAGACACTGAGCCAACAATTTTTATCTGTTCATTTGAGCTGAAGAATCTCCCAAGCGAAAATAATGATTCAATAAAGGCAGTTTTAAATCCTGATATACGTTGGAAAAAAAGCTCGATAAAATCTAACTCTTTACTTGCTAATGTACTCTACAAGATGCAAGCAAATGATGCAGGCTATGATGAGCTATTAATGAGTGATAATGGATTTTTAACTGAAGGTGCAGTCAGCAATGTTTTTTGCGTAAAGAAAAATAAAGTTTTTACTCCTCCTCTAGAGTCAAATATCCTTCCCGGAGTCACAAGAAAAATTATTATCGAAATAATAAGAGAGTTAAATCTGTCTTATGAAGAAGCAAAGATAGATGAAGAGTTTCTATTTGATTCTGATGAGCTCTGGATAACTAATACTACGAAGGGAATACTTCCAGTAATTGAACTAAACAAGAGAAAAATTGGAGATGGAACTAAAGGAGAAATTTATCGTTCAATTATGAAAGCCTTTCTAAAGAAAATTGAGGAGAGCATAATTTAACTACAATTTCTTCACTTGAATTCCAAAAATCAGTTCTTCCCATTTTAAAGTCTCTGTCAAGTTTTGCTAATTCTTTTTTAAGATGAATTATTAAATTTAATTCTAATTTACTAGATTTCTTCTTTAAGTTGGTTAAGTAACTTCTGGGGCCAGGAAAGTAAGTTTCAGGATTTTCTTTTATCAAAAGCAACCTCTCTAATTCTCTAAAAAGAAACCACAAAACTACCGGTTCAGCTACTTTCTTTATTTTAAGACTTTTAAATATTTTTAAACTTGTATCTAAGTCATCGTTTAAAATCGAATCAGATAAATTAAATATTTCGTAGTCTGAACTTTCAATAATTGAAGTTTCTTTGGAAGAATTTAAAGCTTTCAAAAATTTAATTTCTTGCATAGCAGCAAGACAATTACCTTGAGTTTTTTCCACTATTAAATTTAAAGTCTCTTGCGGTAAATTAACTAAGTTTACTTTAGCTTGTTGAGCAACCCAGCCCTTGAATTGATTTGGATATATTTTTTTTACTTCAATGATTTCTGTAAAATTACTTAATTCCTTGAACCATTTTTTTGTTGTCAATCTCTCTACTTTATTTATTGAAATAATTAGAGTTTTATCAGAATTTATTTGCTTGCAAAAGTCTAAAAATTTTTCTGTGTTATCTTTAGTAATAGATGAATTCAGCCTTAAATCCAAAATTTTTTTTTCACTAAACAAAGAAGATTCATTTTCTTTAAACAAATGTTCTAATTTAAAAGAGGAATCGTTACTGAAAAAAATTTCTCTAATAAGAAAATCTTTATTTTTTAGATGCTTTATTAATTCATCTCTTTTTAGTTCTATTAAAAAAGGTTCAGCTCCATGAATTGTATATATATTGGTTATTTGCATTACAGAGCAGAAAAATTTGAAAGTCTGAAAGTTATTTCATTTAAAGCTTGTTTAAAGAAATTTATTTTTATTTCTTCTATTTTCTGTTCATTAGATAAAATGCTGTCGGTATCGTATGCAAAATTTTCATTCGTAAAGAATTCTATAAACTCTTTATTTGAATTATTTTTTAAATAAAAATCTAATTGATAATCTAAAGTTCCAACTGCAGGAAAGAAATTCTCATCGGTAGTATTTAAGAACTTTCCGATTCTATGATTAGTAATTTCAATTTCTACATCAGCATTTTCTTGGGATGACAATCTGAGGTTTAAAAACGAGCTACTTTTTCTGATTTCAGAGAGTAACGATTGGTTAAGTGGGTTATTTTTAAAAGAAACAAAAACGTTTAAAGGCTCTTTCTCAAGATTATTCACTGGCGAATATCCACAACCTAGTAAAATAAATAAAATTATGAATTGGTAAAACTTCATTTAACGACAAAATTAATCAATTTTTTCTCTACAAATATTACCTTAAGGACCTCATCACTTGATAAAAATTTTTCTACATTTTCTATTTTTTTTGCTTTATCGATAATAATTTCCCTACTTTCACCCAAATTTACTTTTAATAATCCTCTTAGCTTTCCATTAACTTGTACTACAAATTCTATTTCATTTGACTCAAGTTTTAATTCGTCAAATTCTGGCCATGGATTATCTTCAATTTTATTATCATTCAATTGATCCCACAGCTCATGACAGATATGTGGTGAAATGGGATAAAGCATTAACAAACTTTTATTAATAATATTTCGTAAAATTTTATTTTTTTTTATTGACACTTTTGTTTCTAAGAAATTTTCTGGTATGAAATTTATTAATTCCATTACCGAAGAAATTGCTGTATTAAAAGACTGCCTTCTTTCAAAGTCATCAGTGACTTTTTTTATTGTTTGATTAAGCTTCACAGTTAATTCTTCGAAAATTTCCTCATCCTTTGTATCTAATATTTCTTGATTTTTTACTGAATAAGTTAAATTCCAAAGTTTATTCAAGAATTTAAACGATCCTTTCAATCCGTCATTAGACCATTCAAGGGATTGATTTGGTGGTGCAGCAAACATAGAAAACATCCTAACCGCATCAGAACCAAATTCTTTAATCAGTTCTTTCGGATTAACAACATTACCCTTTGATTTTGACATTTTGGAGCCATCTTTAAGGACCATTCCTTGACATAACAAATTTGTAAAAGGTTCTCTAGTTTTCAAAAGATTTAAATCATTCATTGCCTTGCAAAAGAATCTTGAATATAAGAGGTGTAAAATTGCATGTTCTATACCTCCTATATATTGGTCCACTGGCAACCAGTAGTCTGCTTCGTCATCAAATATTTTGTCTTTAGATTTATAGGATGCAAATCTTGCAAAATACCATGACGATTCGACAAAAGTATCAAAAGTATCCTTATCTTTAATATAAATTTTATCATCAATACTAATCTCTTCTTGGTTGGAAGAAATTTCATTTAAGTCAGAAAATGGCAAAACATCATTTGGATTTTTTTTATTTATCATCATCGGGATTGGCGCTCCCCAGCTTCTTTGCCTAGAAACCCCCCAATTTCTAAGTCTAAAATTTGTAGACTTACTGCCATACTTTTTTAACTTATTGGGCGCTTCTTCAGATGCTAATCCATTTAAGAAATCTGAATTTATTATTACTCCTTTATTAACAAATGCTTCATTAGAGATATCTACTTTTTCATCCTGATTGTCAATGACTTGTTTTACCTTGATGTTGTATTTTTTTGCAAAATCATAATCCCTTTGATCATGTGCTGGCACTCCCATTAATGCTCCAAAACCGTATGGAAGTACATAATTTCCAATCCAAATTTCTATTTTTTCATTCGTTATGGGATGAAATGCAGTGGCTTCTAATTTGAAACCTTTCTTTTCTGCGAGACTAGAACTTATTTCTGAAGTAGATCCTTTAGAGTTTTCTAAAGTCCATTCTTCAAGTTCTTTGTTTGCTTTGATTAATTTTTTTGTTATTGGGTGATTTATAGATAAAGCTATAAAAGTTACTCCCATAATCGTGTCAGGACGCGTGGTGAACACCTTTATTCGATCAGAGGTGCTAGTTTCAAAAGAGAATTCCATGCCTTCAGACTTTCCAATCCAATTTCTTTGCATTTGTTTTACTTGTTCTGGCCATCCTTGAAGATTATCAAGTTCTCTTAAAAGCTCTTCTGCATAATCTTCGATTTTTAATGCCCATTGACTAATAGTTTTCTTTACAACTTCTGCACCAGATCTCCATCCCTTTCCGTCAATAACCTGTTCGTTAGCTAGAACAGTTTTATCTACAGGATCCCAATTTACTTCGGCTTCCTCTCTTATAACTAAGCCTTTTTTATAAAGTTCACAAAATAACCATTGCTCCCACTTGTAATAATCTTCATCACATGTTTTAAATTCTCTTCGCCAGTCGTAACTAAAACCAAGAGATTTAAGTTGCTTTTTCATGTTTTTGATATTTTGATCAGTCCAGTCTTTGGGAGATACATTATTTTCTATTGCTGCATTTTCTGCTGGGAGACCAAACGCATCCCAACCCATAGGCTGCAAAACATTTTTACCCATCATTCTTTGGTATCTTGAGATTACGTCACCAATCGTATAGTTTCTCACGTGTCCCATATGCAGTTCACCCGAAGGATACGGAAACATACTTAAACAATAAAATTTTTCTTTATCTTTGTTTGCTTCTACTTCAAAGCTTTTATTTTTTTCCCAAAATTCTTGAACTTTTTTTTCAACTTTCGTTGGGTTATAAACTTCTAATTTGTTCATTAGCTAATATCTAGAACGTCCTTTAAATAATTAATAGAAATATCACCTTCATAAAATTTAGGCTCTTTCATGATTATTTCTTGAAGATCTTTGTTGGTCAAAATGCCATCAACAAAAAACTCTTCTAATGCAAAAGACATTCTTTTAATAGCTGATTTTCTATCATGTGAAAAGGCACAAATTTTTGCAATCAGTGCATCATAATATGGAGAAACCGTATAGCCTGCATATAAGTGTGAATCAACCCTTACTCCAATTCCACCAGGGGGATCATATTCCGTTACTTTCCCTGGAGATGGGATAAAAGTTTCTGGATCTTCAGCATTGATCCTGCATTCAATTGCATGACCATATTTTTTTATATCCTTCTGTTTAATTGAAAGCTTTTCTCCTGCAGCAGTTTCTATTTGCAGTTTTACTAAATCTGTATTTGTGATCATTTCAGTCACAGTATGTTCTACTTGAAGCCTAGTATTCATTTCTATGAAATAAAATTCAGAATCTTTATATAAAAATTCGAATGTTCCAACGCCTTTGTATTTCATTTTCTTTAAACAATCTAAGCAAAGTTCGAATAATTCTTCTTTTTTCGACTCATCTAGATTCCATGCTGGAGCTTCCTCAATTATTTTTTGATTTTTTCTTTGAATTGAACAATCTCTTTCAAAAAAATGAAGAGCATTTCCATAATTGTCTGCAATTACTTGAACTTCAATGTGTCTTGGATTTTCAATAAATTTTTCAAGGTAAATTTCATCGCTTCCGAAACTATTTAAGGCTTCTTGTTGTGTTATTCGCATACTTGCTAGTAGTTCAGATTCTTCCCTTACAATTTTTATTCCTTTACCTCCGCCTCCAGCAGCAGCTTTAATTAACAACGGATACCCAATAGAATTGGCTATGTCGATAGTTTCTCTGTTGGTTGCAGAAACTCTTCCACTTCCAGGAACGCACTGCAAACCAGCGGAAGTTGCCATTTCTTTAGCTGAAATTTTATTTCCCATGGTTCTGATAGACTCCGGGTCTGGACCTATAAACGTATATCCACTAGCTATCACTTGTTCTGCAAAGTGATCATTTTCAGCTAAGAAACCCACTCCAGGATGTATTGCATCCACGCCAGATACTTCACATGCGCTTATTAACGCAGGAATATTTAAATAGCTTTTGTTTGATTGCGCTGGGCCAATGCAAATAGCTTCATCTGCCATTTTAACGTGTTTAAGTTCTTTGTCCGGTTCTGAGTAAACTGCAACAGATTTTATCCCCATTTCCTTACAAGCTTTAAGAACACGAAGAGCTATCTCACCTCTATTGGCAATTAATATTTTCTCAAACATTTTTATTCTATGATGAATAGAGTTTGTCCAAATTCGACAGGCTCTGCATCTTCAGGAATTATTTCCACAATTGTCCCACCAAAATCAGCTTTTACTTCATTCATCATTTTCATCGCTTCGATAATGCAAAGAACATCTCCTTCATTAACGCTATCACCGATCTTAACAAAAGTATCGGCGCCTGGATTTGGAGCTCCATAAATGGTTCCTACCATTGGTGATTTTATTTCTTTACCGGTAACCTTCTTCGTTTCTTCATTATTTGTCTCAACATCTTGAACCTTTGATTCTTCCACAACAGGACTACTTTTTTCTGGAACTTGAATTGCAGGAGCGGCCATTAACGCTTGAGATACACTTCCGGCTTTAACTAATTTAACTGATTCTTCTCCTTCCTTTATTTCGATTTCGTTAAGGTTTGAGCTTTCTAACATCTCAATCAATTTTTTTACTTTTCTTATATCCATTTATAAATCTCCAATTTTTTTAATTGCAAAATCTAGAGCGCAAGCGTAACTTTCTTCGCCTAATCCGGAAATGACTCCTAGTGAAATGTCTGAAAAAAAAGATTTTTCTCTAAAACTTTCTCTTCCAAAAATATTACTTATATGAATCTCTATCATTGGTATGTTTACTCCTAAAATCGCATCTCTTAACGCAACACTGGTATGAGTGAATGCACCTGGATTGAAAAGAATTATTTTTACGTTACTTTTTTTAGCTTCTTGGATTTTATCCACAAGCTCATGTTCAGCGTTGCTTTGAAAGCATGTAAGATTTAAATTATTTTCAGCTGCTCGAGCAGAGAGTTTATCTTCAATTTCTTCCAAAGTGCTATTTCCATAAATATCTCTCTCTCTTGAACCAAGAAGGTTTAAATTTGGACCATTCAAAAGAAGTATTTTAGTCATAATCAAGGATTTTAAGAGATTTTAATAAGTATTTCAAAGAAATTAAAAGAAGAAATATTATAAATTTAATTTTTTTTCTTCCTTTTTATAACAATATCTTTCATCAAAACAGCCTTGATATTCTATGAAAATATTTTCGCTTGGAACAGTATTTTGAAGTTTGAAGCTTATATTGAAATCTTTATTCAAAACTTGTTGATAACCGAAAAAATCGTCCTCAATATTAATAATTGATCCATTAAGCTCAAAAAAGTAATTAATTGTTCCTTCGTATATTTTAATTTTATTCTTATAGACATAAACACCCTCAAAAAGTTGGAAATTTATTGTTACTTGACCTTCTTCATTTTCTATAAAAAGTTTTATAGCTTCATCTGCAGATGGGGGTAGTTTGCTTAATAATTCGGTTGAACTTAAATGAATAGAAAACGTAATAAATAAGATTAAAAATTTTTTAATTAGGTACATTAAGGGAAATTCTAATAAAATAAGCAGAAACTTAAAAAATTATATAAAAATTTGCCAACTTTTAAAAAAAAATAATGGATAAAAAAAGAAAATTTTCTTCTTCTTTAGTAGATGGGCCAGAGCAAGCAGCTTCAAGATCTATGTTAAGAGCAGCTGGATTCGAAGATGACGACTTTAAAAGACCTCAAGTTGGAGTTGCTTCTACTTGGTCTATGGTGACTCCATGTAATATGCATATTAATGACTTAGCAGGGTTAGTTTGTGATTCGATTGATGCGAATAATTTAAAGTCCGTTTTGTTTAATACAATTACCATATCTGATGGAATATCTATGGGAACTTTGGGTATGAGGTATTCTTTAATTTCAAGAGAAGTAATTGCAGACTCAATTGAAACCGTTGTAGGTTGTCAATCGTTTGATGGTGTTGTTGCAATTGGTGGTTGCGATAAAAATATGCCTGGATGTCTAATAGGCCTTGGTAGACTGAATAGACCCTCAATTTTTGTTTACGGTGGATCAATTAGGCCCGGCGCAAATCATTCTGATTTAGTTACTGTAATGGAGGGTATAGGAAGCTATACAAGTAATAAGATTTCAGAAGATGAGTTAATAGCTATTGAAAAAACAGCTTTACCAGGCCCTGGTTCTTGTGGAGGGATGTATACGGCAAATACTATGGCTTCGGCAATTGAAGCTTTGGGTATGAGTTTACCTGGAAGTAGTTCTCAAGATGCTGTTTCTGAAGAAAAAAAAATAGATTGTAAAAACATTGGTGCTGCAATTAATAATCTTTTAGATAAAGATATAAAGCCCTCAGATATTATGACTAGAAAGGCTTTTGAAAATTCTATTAGAGTAATTATAGCTCTAGGCGGCTCGACAAATGCAGTACTACATTTATTAGCTATGGCTCATACGGTTGGCGTTACTTTAAACATTGAGGATTTCGAAGAAATAGGCAAGTCCAGTCCAGTCCTTGCTGATCTCAGGCCTTCTGGACACTATCTAATGTCTGAACTAAATGAAATTGGAGGGGTTCAGCCGCTTATGAAAATGCTCATGGAGGAAGGGTTACTAAATCCCGGATGTTTAACAGTAACTGGCAAAACACTCGAAGAAAATTTAGAGGATGTAAAAGCATACCCTAAAAATCAAAAAATTATTTCACCTGTTTCTTCTCCTTTAAAGAAAGATAGTCATTTAAAAATTTTAAAAGGTAATCTCGCAGAAGAAGGAGCAGTTGCAAAAATTACAGGCAAAGAAGGGACCAGTTTTACAGGCAAAGCTAGAGTTTTTAATTCTGAGGAAGAGACTTTAGAAGCTATTTATAATTCAAAAATTAATGCTGGAGATGTGATTGTAGTAAGGTATGAAGGCCCTGTTGGCGGTCCGGGTATGAGAGAGATGCTTAAACCGACTTCAGCAATTATGGGAAAGGATATGGGGGATAAAGTCGCATTTATAACTGATGGAAGATTTTCTGGTGGGTCGCACGGATTTGTAGTTGGCCACATTACTCCCGAAGCAGCCAAGGGCGGTCTCATTGGATTATTGGAGGACGGAGACGAAATTACTATCGATGCTATCAAAGGAAGAATCGATGCAAACCTATCTGATAAAGAGATTGAGAAAAGAAAAGAATCTTGGGTTAATCCAAAACCTTATACAAAAAGAGGCGTTCTTTCAAAATACGCAAAAGTTGTAAGTTCTGCTTCATTAGGAGCGATTACAGATTAAAAAACTTTAAAAAATTTTTTTTTCCATCATAATCTTTATATGAGTGTAATTATTGAATTAAATGATGAAAACTTTGAAGAACAGTTATCTGCAGCGGATAAACCTGTTTTAGTTGATTATTGGGCTGAATGGTGCGGTCCTTGCAAAATGGTAGCTCCTATATTGGAGGAATTATCTGGTGAATTAGAAGATAAATTAGTCATAGGTAAGTTAGACGTCGATAACAATAAAGATTCTGCTATAAAACAAAAGGTAATGAGCATTCCCACGTTAATTCTATTTAAAAACGGAGAGGCAATAGATCAAAGAATTGGTGCTTTGACTAAAAATCAGTTGATGGATTTTTTAAATCAACATATTTAAATA
>MDTE01172406.1_pt1 | contig 16662 bp, 12 predicted proteins | sample 811231 | NCBI WGS metagenome assembly MDTE01 (sample SAMN05326651, study PRJNA326480) | marine metagenome | isolation source: seawater | place: Indian Ocean: Red Sea | collected 2010
AAGGAGTGCCAAGAATGAGGATAAACTTGAGGAACCTGAGCAACTATCGAAGAAAGTGAGTGAGGTCGGAGAGCAGAGTGAGCAGTCACATGAAGAGTCAGATGGAGGGAATCCTATTGAGAGCATGGCTGAGCAAAAATCCGATGAGGCTGAAAGAGATATTGAGCATTTACAGGCCGAAATGAAGAAGCTAGAGGCTCAAATGGCTCAGAAGAAAGAAGTCCTACAGGCGTCTAAAGAAGAGGCTCGGGTCGAACAAGAGGCTCGGGAGAAGATTGAGGCAAAAGAAGAGAAAGCTCGAATGGGGGCCGAAGCGAAGGAGGCGATAAAGAAGGCAGAAGAGAAGGTCTTGCAGGCAAGGGCCGAGGCTGAGGAGGCGATTAAGAGGGCGGAAGCTGAGGAAGCGGAAGCTGAGGAAGCTAGGATGATGGCTGAATTGGAGGAAGAGGAGGCCAAGGAGGCCAAGGCATTGGCGGAGGCAGCAAAGAAGAAAGTAGAGGAGGCCGTTCGGAAAGTAGAGGAGGCCGGAAGGGATGTTGAGCAATTCACTGCAGAAGAAGAGAAGGAAAAGAGAGAGGAAGCAATTCTGGAGAGAATTGGTCAGAGGTCAGAGCAAATTAACTGGTCAAAGATTGGAAAATCGAATATAGGGGAGGAAGACGATCTCACCCTAATCAATGGAATTGATGAGTTTACTCAGAGGAAACTAAATGCATTGGGGATCAAAACATTCGCTCAGATTTCAAAGATAGATGGGGTGATTTCTGAGGCCGTCAATGATGCTCTGGAGTTTATGCCTGGAAAGGTTACAGAAATGGCTTGGACAAGTCAGGCAATCACAATGCTGGAATTGAAGGGTGTGGATGAGAGCTCTTCTAAGGTGGACGATGGGACTGATGATGGTGGAATCACAGACCTAAGTGCTCAGATTAACTGGACCCTGATTGGAGAAGCCGGTGACAGGAAATCGGACGATCTGAAGAAGATCAAGGGAGTTGACGACGAGATTCTGAAAAAGTTGAAGCTACTAGGCATTAGGACGTTTGATCAGATTTCAAAAATGGACAAAGACACCGCTGAGGCGGTTAACGGCGCTCTAGGTTTTGTCTCCGGCAGAGTCTCAAAGATGATGTGGTCACAGCAAGCTATGGCGCTATTGGAAGAATAGGTCCTCTGCAATTCTTGGAACATTATGCACCAGTTGAACCGAGGAAGTACTCACCTATCTCAGGATCGGTTAGAATATGCTTGGCGTCCCCCGAGTGGACAACCTTTCCATTGGCCATGATATATCCTCTATCGGATCTGGATAGAGAGAGTCTTGCGTTTTGTTCAACGATCAGGATTGTGATCCCTCGTTGACGGAGAGAGTCGATGCTCTCGATTATTTGCTGCTGGTAGAGTGGGGACAGTGCTGCAGTGGGTTCGTCTAGGAGGATGAACTTTGGATTTGAGATTAACGCGCGTGAAATTGCTAGCATCTGTCTCTCTCCGCCGGACAGTGATGCTGCGAGATCGAATTCCCTGTTTCTAAGATCAGGGAACATCTCTAGTGACCGGTCTATTCGCTCTACAAGTTGGTCGTTTGCAAGGGCGTTCCCCCCCATCCTCAGGTTCTCAATTACCGATAGTGATGGGAACACATTGTCCACTTGTGGGACGTAGGCTATCCCTTGTTTAACCAGTTGATCTGTTCGCCAGCCTGAAACGTCTTGCCCCCTATAATGAACCTCCCCACTGTAGAATGTGGCTAATCCGAAAATGGTCTTGATCAATGTTGACTTTCCGCATCCGTTCGGACCGATTATAGTTACGAACTCGCCCTCATCCACATAGATGTCGATTCCGTAAAGAATCTGTACTCTCTCGTAGCCCCCTTCCAAGGAGTTTACTTCTAGGACTCGGGTCATTCTTGCTCGTCCCCCGGTTCTCCTGCTGCTCCAAGGTAAGCCTCGATGACCTCTCTATTGCCGCGAACCTCGTCTGGGGTGCCCTGCATCAGAACTCCTCCCTCGTTCATGACGATAATCCGATCAACCCCCTGCCTTAGGATGAAATCCATATTATGTTCGATAATTAGGACTGAGATTCCGGTTTCGTCTACCAGTTTCCTAAGATTATTGAAAATCTTCAATGCGAGTGGTCCTGCAACTCCGGCGACCGGCTCATCGAGTAGGAGCAATTGCGGGTCGCCCATCATTGACCTCCCAATATCGACAAGCTTGCTCTGGCCGCCCGATAGTTCGCTAGTAAGGTTGTGAGCCATGTGCGGAACCTCCAATTGGTCCAACACTTGGTAAGCGTTGGCCAATCTTTCCTTCTCAGAGGGGTTGCCCGGGATTGTGATAGATGGACTAGTTGTACCAGGAATTCGGATTTCCCTTGAATTACCGCTTTTCAGGAACAAAGACTTCAACAGTGTGGAAAACGAGCTCCCCAGCTGATTCCTCGGAGGAACTAAAAGGTTCTCAATAACCGTCATTCTCCTCCAGAGTCGTGTATGCTGGAATGTCCTAGTTAGCCCCATTCTCTGAATCTCTTCCGGCCTCTTCTGAAGAGCGTCTTGGCCGAAAATCTCGACTTTTCCTGAGGTTGGTTCCAGGAGTCCGCTGATGCAGTTGAATGTGGTTGATTTGCCACAACCGTTGGGTCCGATTAGTCCTACGAACTCCCCTTCCCGGACCTCGAATGAGACGTCGTCGACAGCAACTAGTCCTCCGAACTCCTTTCGAAGGCTTTTGACGGAAAGTGCCTTGTTCATTCCGGAGTCCCTCCATTAGGTCTCTCTGGGCGTGCCGGAACCTCAGGCAGAAGTCCCTTAGGATTGAACTTCAAAGAGTAGAGCATTAAACCTCCAACGAGTAAAAGCTTGACGTAAACCATCCCCCCACCGGAAATTGTGACCTCTCCGGCGTAGTTGGTTGCTGAATCCAATGCTCTATCCCCTTCCATCATTACAGCTGTGAATGCGAATACCAATGCCCCCCATACGCCAATCTCGGCTAGGCCGCTAGAGCGGGTTACGATTCCAATTACCAGAAATGCTACGAAGACCTTGGTCACTTCCCACTGATCCGTTACGAGCCAGACAAATGCGCCATCGATTCTCTCGGCTGTATAGTATAGTGGGAGATCTGGATAGCTTGCGACGACCAGGACGTTGAATACGAATTCCATCAATACGATGATGAAGGCCCCCACAACCATTCCTTTGTTATTGGCAGACCCACCAATGATGAAAGCCGCCCAAACTAGGAAAGTGGTTGAAGCGGGTGACATGAACGAAGGGCTGAGTCCTGTAAGCTTCCAAGCCCATAATACTCCTGCCAAGGATGCTATGCCGGCTCCTAGAGCTAGGCTGGCTGCCTTGTGCCTAAGGACGTCATGGCCATGGTGCTGTGCGACTTCCTCGTCTTCCCTTATTGCCTTTAGGATCCTGCCCCAAGGTGAAGAGAGCAGCGACTCAAGAAGGGCCCAAACCGTTAGCACACAGCAAATGCAGATAATGGCCAGAAGTACCGAGTATGGGGCGGGCTCCCCTAAGTTGAGCAGGTCACTGAAAAGCAGGGAGGGGGACTCTATCTCAGGGGTTGCTGTTCTGCAAGCATCAGGGCTAAGGAACTCCATGTCCGGGCCAGTTTCGATATCGGAGCCACAGAACCACCACTCCTTGAAGGGCAACGGATAGCTCCCCAAACCAATAGCAGATGCGGTTGGACCCGTTCGTAGCAGTGGTTCAGCTGAAAGCAAAAGTCGGACAATCTCTCCTAGAGAAATGGTGACTATTGCGAAGTAATCAGTGCGGAGTCTTGCAGTGGGATAAGCCAGGGCCCATCCGAGTAGCGACGAAAGAAGAATGCCGACAATGGCTGCGGGTAAAATCGGCCAACCGTATCCGTTCATTCTGGTAGGGGCAGAAAGTACGCAAATGGTAATCGCTCCAATACCGACGAAGAATACCACTCCGAAGTTGACCATGCCCGTGTACCCAGTGTGCAGGTTAAGAGAGAAGGCCATTAGGGCAAAGATGCATACTGTCTGCATGACATTCGAAAACTGAAACATCTTGTCCCATCTGAAAGTTGCAGGATCGGATGAAATTGGAAGCCACCAGACGAAGATTAGCATTACAATTAGTAGAGCAATGAATGCCTGATTAGAGCCTCTCTTTCCTTCTCTCCCGTATGGATCAAAGATTCTATCTCTCCATCGATTGCTTTCATTTTCTTCACCAGTCTCAGATGCCTTTTTTTCCAAGAGCCCACTCAAGAATGGGATTCCGGAAAGTCTGTTGAGGAGGGGAGTAAGAAAGGCTAGCTGGATTCTAGAAGACAAGCTATTGAGTGAAGATAAGGATGTCTCCCGGGCTCGTGAAAGTCCGCGCATCGATTTCGTCTTTGCTTGGATCGCTAATTCAGAGTGTAACTTGTCCAGTTTTGTGATTTGTGATTTTAGTTCATTCCATAGGTTCCTAATGTGCGGTTTCGGGTTTATTGAATCGATGGTTGCACTGACGCTCCTGAATACCCCATTCTCGGAAAGAGGCTGTTTTGAATCTCTGCCACTCAAAATCCTGAGTCCCTCGACAATCGCAAATAGCCACAATAGAATCGGGACTGTGGGCCAGATAATTTCTCCTAGGTCAGAAATCAGGTTGACAACCTGAATCTCGGTTTGCATCAGATCTAGCCACTTCTCATCCAATTCTGTAATGGTATCAGAGAAAAAGGGAGAGTCGCTTGCCTTTATTGTGCCATCATTCCTTCCGGTGAGTAGAGCCAGATTGGTCTCCCTGGTCTCCGATTCAGAGCAGAGTCTGGAGCAGGAGTCTTTCGCGAAGGAGTTTCTGGATATAAATCCGGAAATCCTGTGGAACACATATGCGCTAATCGCTAGGATTGAGAAGTTCTGGGCCTTGTCTGACCTTCCTGAACTCCAATGATGGAGTCCCAAGATTCCTGTTGGAAGTATTGCCAATGCGGCAGTGGACTTCGGCGATATTTCCCTCGGTGGTCTTTCGCTTCTCTTTCTCGTGGATTCAATCTTCCAGTTCTCCCAGGCATCTCCTATTCCTTTGGGCATTATCATTAGTATGGCTACTAGGAAGATGTAGGGCATGACCCCACCCATCGCTGAGTATCCAGAGCGATCGAGGGGATATCCAACTCCAACTAGGATAGGTGATGAGACTGCTCTGACGAAGCCCACTAGTAGCGAGGCTACGATTGCTCCTTGGACAGAGCCAATTGTTCCAAGTACAATGACTGCGAAAGAGGGGAGCAGAAGGGAGAAAGCGGTTGTTGGGTTGAATAGAAGGGTGACTGAGAATATTGCCCCTCCCAAACCGGTAATCCCTGCCGAAAGGAATGCGCTGGTTAGTTGTATACGCTCAACGTTGATCCCACTACTCGCAGCCAAGTCGGGGTTGTCGGCAACGGCTCTCATTCTCATTCCCAATCGCGACTTGTTAAGCAGTATTACCAGCAAGGCTACTGATAGGAAGACGATGGCGGGCAGGGCTCCCTTGTAGTATGGATAGTTAGTAGTTAGAGCCGAGGCGCAATCAGTTGCGATGTCATAGATCTCGATAGCTGGCTTTGACCCCTCAGAGACGATTCTCTCCATCATCGGTTCTCCGGTTTCGTCAAACAGAAGATTTCCAGTTTCTGGGTCTGTTGACTGTTCGCAATTGAACTGATTGTATGTTCTTCCCTCGTCGAGAGATCTGTCGCCGATATTGAAGCGGATTTTTTTGGTTGGGAACTCCCATCTATTTGCGATATGTTGGAAGTCGGCATCGGGATGGAACATTACTTTTGAAGATGAGAACCTCATGAAGTAAATGGCCCTTAGCATCAAAGCGATTCCTAATGATGCGATCATCATAACTTGGGGGCTTGCCTTTCTTATCCTGAATCCACGATAGACGCCCCTATCCACGATTATTCCGAACAAGCCTGTGAGCACGAAAGCACCCAACAGGGCCCTGATGAGTAATGACCACGTGATTACTCCCTCTCCGGGGGTCTCGTAAAGCGGGTAGTAGTACTCGCTCCATCCCAGAATCATCCCTACGAACATTCCAACCATGAAGAACTCCGATTGTGCGAAGTTTCCGTATCCCTGAACCTTGTAAGTCAGAGTTAAGCCGATTGCGATCGATAAGTAAGTAGCAGACCAAATCAGAGTATTTGTTCCCAATGAAACCATGTCGAATGTTATGGATGCACCCTTTTCCTGTCCACTGAACAGCAACTCCAAGATCACAAGTGTCAACAAGAAGAGTAATGCTGGAGAGGATGCGATTGCTATGTTTCTACCGATGCCTGTAGGGATGTCATCGAACGCCACCTTAACTAGCCCGAAACCGGCACCGAAGGACTGCACAATCTGCAGCAGCCAGACCATGTCGTTGGGAAGGGCGCCACCCAGAATGGTGTCGATCACGTTGAGAGATCCGAATCCATACAGTAGCCCCAAGAGAGCGGCATCCAGTAGCACTATTGTTGAAAGTGCAGTTCTCCTGAACCATCTGGGGCGAGAGAAGAAGATTTTTTCCAGAGTAGCGTTCATCGAACCAATTCTTGAACTCTGGACATAACAAATGAATTTTGGGTTTGGGCAGTGCGGCGGGCGGGGCCCGCCGCACTGCTTTACGTTCCAACTGTGGTCGCTTCAGCCTAGGACTGTGTGACTTCCACAAGACCGTTGGTGAAGTCCCAAGTATGGGTGCAGTCGTAGCTGACTGTCCCCTCTCCATCGGCACCGACATCGGTGACGCTGAACAGACCTATGCAGTATCCGTTTCCATTTGTGTCTCCGTTGTCTAGGAAGGTCACAGTGCCCGTGGCTCCGTTCCACCCAGCACCGGTCCCTGCAATGGCCTGAGTGGCGGTAATTCCTGGGTTTGCCAGGAAGGTAAATGCCGCGAAAGCCATTATCGTGACTGCATCGAAAGCCTCCATGGCGAACTGCCCCATTGGTGGCTGCTCTGGCCACAGAGCGGTCAATGCCCCAGCTACTTCGGATTCCGCCGTTGCAACGTTCGTTGCAATGACTCCTGCCAAGAGATCGTCCTGCATGCTCTCTGCCGTGGTGACAGAAGCGATTCCGTCAGTTCCGTAGATTTGTCCGGTGAAGCCTGCGCCCTTCAGTTCGGTGATGATTGCTGCGCCGTCCGCGTTGTACGCGAATAGGGCCACAGAACTGCATCCGTTATCCAGAGCTGACTGAATCACTGCTGCGTAGTCGGTTACAGGTCTCGTGTAGTCAGACCTGCTGCAGAGTTCCCCTCCTGCAGCCGTCCACTCTGCGGTGAACAGGTCTCCGAGAGCAGCCGTGTAGTCGTCTGTTGCTGCGATGACGGCAACTCCGCTGGTAGTCAAATCCTCGTTGTTTGCAACCATGAGGTCCTTGATTGCGGCTGCTTGGCCTACGTCGCTTGGAACCACCCTGAAGAAGTCAGGGTAGGCAGTAGCGTCGCTCAGGTCAGGGGAAGTGCTCGCATAGGAGATCATCGGAATGCCTGCTGCGGATAGAACCCCGTTGGCAGCCTTCGAAGCTCCAGAGCATGCGGCTCCAACTGCTCCCCATACTCCTGCGTCGACTAGGGCCTGTGCTGCAGTGACACCAGTAGAGGTTGTCTCGTATCCGTTACATCCTGAGTCTGCGAACACGACCTCGAACTGGACGTTCTGGTTCCATGCGATGGTGTTTGCAAGTTGTATACCAATGCTAGCAGCTACGTTGAAAGACGGCCACAGAGCAGCGATTGCGGGGCTGCTGGCGTCTCCCATGAAGCCGATCTTGACAGTTGTTCCAGTGAACTCTACTGCGGTTAGCCCGTCTGCAACAGTCCAGGTGTGCTGGCAGTTGAAGTAATCGCCGTAGGTTGGGACGTGGTTGAAACTGCATACGTCATATCCATCCCCGGGAACGTCTCCGTTATCCAAGAACGTGTGATGTCCGCTGGCGCCGGCGTATCCGTCGCCGCCACCTACCATTGCGATGTGAGTGGCCATGTTAGCGCCATCTTCCATCTTTGCGGCCATTCCGATCATCATGGCTGCGTCGTAGGCTTGGGAGGTGAAGATCCCTGAGGAGCAGTCCGTGCTGGCTGCGCACCTGTCGGCGAAGTCACCAGTGCTGGTTCCATCCTTTGGGTTGGTGACCATCAGGCCGTTGGCGAGTGCATTGTTCTCGAATGAGTTCAGAGCGGCCAAGCCTGCCATTCCATCTGCTCCATAGGAGGGGAGCAGAGCACCAGCGAGGTACATGGCCCCCATCATCATAGCGCCGTCTGGGCTGTATGAAGCCAGAACTACAGAGTCGCAGGTCTCAGAAGCCCCGAGTATTGCGCCTATCGCCTCCTCGGTTGTAGCGGCTGTCATTGCCTGGTTGTCGTAGTCGTATCTTGCGCATACCGAGTGGCCATCCTTAGCATTGAAGTTGGTTGTGAAGGCATCGGCTAGTCCAGCGCCGTAGTCATTGTTCATTGCGATGACTGCTGTGCTGACGTGACCTTGGCCAGCCACAACGTCTGCTAGAGCCTTGCCCTGCAACTCGTCGCTTGGTGCCACTCTGAAGAAGTGAGGGTACGAAGTAGCGTCACTGAGGGTCGGAGATGTGCTCGCGAAGGAGATCATCGGAACCCCTGCTGGTGCCAAAATGCTGTTTGCTCCCTTTGAGGCGCCAGAGCATGCGGCTCCTGCTACAGCGACAACGCCAGCGTCCAAGACGCTTTGAGCTGATTGCGCTCCCCCTTCCTCACTGCACTTGGTGCTTGAGTAGACCATCTGGAAGTCATATCCAGGGTTCATGGTGTTGAGATCTTCGAAAGCAGCGGCGAACGCCCAGTCGAAGCCTGGAGCGTAGTCTGCCAGCGCCACTTCCCTGTCGTATAGGACACCGATCTTGATTACGGTGTCAAACACTGGAGCAGCGAACATCGGGTTATCTGTTCCCATGTAGTGGGCAGCAATCTCGTCAGCCAGAGCGTTACCGATGTCAACATCGAAACCGACTGGGTTACCGCTTGCGTCCAGATTCTCGAACGGTGGGTAGGTAGTGTCAGAGCAGAACTTCAGAGATCCAGCGTTTAGGACCTTTGTAAGAGTGCTACCGTCGCTTGGGGTCGGGTATGCAGTTGCCGTGTCAGACGTGGTGTCATCGGTCAGAGGAGCCTTGAGGGCCCATGTGGATGCTATGTTGTCCCACTCTCCTGAGTCGACAATTGCGCCGATCGCGACGTTGAGTGCATCAAGGAGCTCTCCTGAGTCCTCTCTCACTGCAATTCCGAAAACCTCGTCGGAGAATGTCACCATCAGCGTGCCCTCTAGTGCTAGAACTGGTGCGTCGCCCATGGCGTACATCACGTCACCGTTGTTCAGAGCCGCAATAACCGATGGGAAGTCCGCGTAGGCGCTCTTTGTCGCCATGGACAGGCTCTCATCGGCATAGAGGTCGGATGTTGTCCCGGACTGGACGCCAATGGTTACGCCATTTGCGTTCAGTTCTGCCACGTCCGTGATGGACGCAACTCCGGTACCGCCGATCACGCCTTGGCTGCTGGTGTAGTAGCCACGGGTGAAGTCGACGATCTGGTCTCTCTCATCGGTCTTGGTCATTGCCGAGAGGATCGCGTCACACATCTCTCCGTCGTTCAGGTTGTCGAGGATTGGGTCCCAATCGGACGTTACGAAATCTGCGGACAGGTCCGCGGCTGGTTCGTACTTCTCCAGTTCCTCTTCATCCCCTGCGCAACCGGCTAGGCTTGCAGCCAGCATGCTCAGGGTAAGCATCATTGCAATCATTTTCTTATTGTACATAGTAAACTCACTATCCCAGCCATGGCGGGAGAACTTTGCGTTATATATATTGTTGAAATTTTCTTTATAAGTAAATATCGAAAAACTGCCTTTTTTGACTAGTTTTGGCGTTTTTTATTTTCGTTGTGGGTGCGAGATTGGTCTTCCGAGATAATGAAGTTGCTACTAGCAAACGGGAGGTCATGGAGGAGCCTATGAGTTATGCATCAAGCGGTGTTGACATTGGACTAGAAAGCGATGCAATAGCTAGTCTAATTAGATCTCTTGGCCCTTCTCCGAGGCTTCCTGGGCAGTATGGTGCCCCGATTCACCTACCAGGGGGATTTGGGGGCGTGATTGAGTTTGGGGAGGCTTGCTTGGCCTTAGCAACTGATGGAGTAGGATCGAAATTGCAAATTGCGTGTGAGGTGGGGCAATTGGGAGGGGTTGGGGTCGATTGTGTTGCCATGAACGTTAATGACCTGATCTGTGTTGGTGCCGAGCCTTTGGCGTTTGTAGACTACATCGCGGTTCCTGAAGCAGATCCGTCTATCCATTCGGAGTTAGGGGCGTCTTTGTCCAAGGCATGTCAGTTGGCTAGGGTCACGCTGGCAGGTGGAGAAACGGCGACTTTGCCTGGAATCGTCAGGGAATTGGACCTTTCTGGGACTGCTCTTGGTTGGTTCCCCAGAAATTTGGGGATAACGGGACAGAATCTCGAAGAGGGCGATTCGCTAATTGGTTTGCCTAGTAGTGGAGTTCACTCCAACGGTTTCACACTTATTCGAGCTGTAATTGGGAGGTCTGGGCTGTCTTTGTTAGACGAGTGCCCATTTGATTCTGTTCATGGTTCGAGGGAAATCGAGAGGTTCCTAGATTCCAGCGAGGTCCCGACTCTAGCTGAAGTTTTCCTGAATCCGACCAGAATTTATGTCGATCCGGTTGTGGATCTAGTTCTTGAATCCAGAAAGCCGGATGGGGCATTCCGATTCGACTCGATTAAGGCCATTGCCCACATCACAGGAGGTGGTCTGTCAAACCTACTTCGTCTTCATGATTCATTGGGCTGGCGAATTTCGGATCCACTGCCTCCACAACCTGAGTACGAGTGGATAGCCGATGTTGGCTCGATAAGTCAGTTGGAGATGTATAGGACTTTCAACATGGGAATGGGCATGGTAGTTGCAGTCGCTGCCGAGGAAAGCGAATCTATTGCAAGATGGTTGAGTGATCGATTGGAAGGTTGCAGAATCGTTGGTGAAGTAGTCTCAGATGGCAAAATGGTCACTCATCGGAATCCTGAAGTAAAATTTTCTGAATACTAGGTAATTGGTCAATTCCTTTTGTATAGTTACCCTCCGGAAGCCATGACGAGCCGCGACGAGATGCACCCGGGACGAGTCTCACATAGGGAAGGGAGGACCGGAATGTTGCTTCCGGAGTCTCCAGAGGTGGGGATCCGGGGTCCAATAATGAAGGAGGCGGGGAGGGTTTTCTACAATCCATCAATGTCTGGAAGCAGGACAAGGAGCGTTCTTCTTTTCAGGCACTCAATAGAAGCAGGGCTGCTAGGTAAAGGCACAATATACGCTCTTGACGGGTTGACGGCTTCTGGACTCCGGGCAAGAAGGTGGTTGAATGAGTTACCTGGTGAAATGGCTCAGAGGATTTCTGCGACAATTGTTGATTTGGATGGAGAGTCACTGGAATGGGCATTGAAATCCCATGAGAGATACCCCCCGAACCACAGCAAGGGGAAGTTGGGGCACTCACAATCCGATCTAAGAGTGGAGGTCCTCCGTAGTGGAAGGCATTGGATCGACATCGATCCATACGGTTCACCCGTCCCATTTATTGACACTGCTTTGCAGTCTATGGCTAGAAATGGGGTAATGGAAGTCAGTGCTACAGATACTGCAGCATTGACTGGTTCTTCAAAGACTGCCCTGATGAGAAGATATGGAGCGAGAGTGTTAACGGACAGTCTATCTCACGATTCTGGAATGAGGGTGCTTCTGGCGACATTGTCAAGAGTTGCTGCTAGGCACGATAGGTCAATTGTGCCGCTTCTTTCGGTGTGGGATTCCCACCACTTGAGAGTATCTTTCAGAGTAATTAAGGGAGTTTCGGCGGCCAATAATCTTGAAGAGTCTATTGGATGGAGGGTTTTCTCTCCTTCCAAGGAGGAGGTCGTCGCATCAATGGATGCAGGAATGTATCCTAAAAGCTCCCTTGATTTTCTGCCGATGCACTGCATGCTCCCTCTCAATTTCCCACTGGATATGAAAGATCAGCGAGTTTCTGGTCCTCTTTGGATTGGACCTATAGGAGACGATGAAGCGATGTCTTCAATGACTGAAGAAAGGGCGTTGGAGAGCTGTGGCCCAGTCTTCTCGCCTGATGACCCCCTCGGATGGGACGAGAAGAGGTTTGAGATGGAAAGAAAGTCAGTCGTTAGGAGCGTTCGCAATTTTTCAAAGGAATCTGGAGTAATTGCATCCAGACACTTGATTGTGGTTGACGATCTGGCTGCATGGCTAGGTACGGGTGCACCTCCGAGCCCCAGGAAAATTGTACAGGTTCTGAAGGATGCTGGAAATTCTGCCGAGGTTTCCAGTTATGGCAGGCCTTCATTCAGAACCGACTCCTCGTGGGAGGATGTCGTCGAGGCGGCCATGGCTACTCATCCTCCAATGTAAGACATCTCGATTCTAGGCAACGAGGAGGTCTCTGAGGACCTTTGCTCGCTGTACCTGTCTGTTCGTCGTTCCCAGACTGCTGATACTGCATCGGTGATTTCCTTAATCTCTGATGAGCCGTGAATAATGGCTCTAAGATCGTGCCCTCCGGATGCGAATAGGCACGTGAAGAGGTGCCCGTCTGCCGAAAGCCTAGCCCTTACGCAATCTCCGCAAAACGGTTCCGATACCGAGGAGATGAAGCCTATCTCTCCTGAGCCGTCTGCGTGAGACCACCTAGTGGCAACGTCGCTAGGAGAATCTGGTTCAACTGGGATGAGTTCGAACTCTGCCCTCAAGAAATCTAGAAGCTGTGAAGAGGGGATGACTTGGCCTCTGCTCCACCCATTGGTTCTGCCCACGTCCATATATTCGATGAAACGAACAATCACACCAGTCCCCCTGAAGTGCCTAACTAGTTCCGGGACTTCCGATTCATTGACTCCTCTTTGTACCACACAATTCACCTTTACTGGGGTGAGATTGTGATCAATTGCTGATTGGATTCCTTCCAAAACTGAGGTTACTGGAATCGCACAATCGGCCATACTGGAAAAAATCGATGGATTGAGAGCATCGAGGCTCACTGTCACCCTGTCTAAACCAGATTTTGCGAGTTCTTCTGCACTTGCTGCGAGTAATGAAGCATTGGTGGTCAGGGCCACCTCTACACCCGTGGAAGACAGTAATTTGACTAGTTCTGGCAGGTTTGGTCTTAGTAGTGGTTCTCCTCCAGTAATTCTGACTTTCCTCAATCCAATTGGAATGCATGCAGAAACGAACTTCTCTATCTCTTGGAAGGAGAGCAGTGCTCGTCTTGGAAGAAAGGTGTGGTCCTCGCCGAATCTCTCTCTTGGCATGCAGTACCTGCACCTGAAGTTGCATCTATCAGTGACTGAAATCCTCAGGTCTCGAAGGGGCCTGTCCAGCGTGTCTCGAGTCACGCTGTGATCGATACAGCAATTGGTGAAGAGTTTGTCTGATAGAGAACAGGTTGAAGAATAGGGAGATGTTGCACATATTGATGCTCGTCATTACAGACAAGGCCAAGGAGATGCTGCAAAGCTTTTCTGATCAGGCAGAAGGCGATGGAGAAATGGCTCTAAAGGTCGAAATTGTGGGACGCGGGCCAAAGGGATTCCAATATGACTTACAACTAATCAGTAGGGAAGATGCTCTTGATGATGACATCGAGTCAGATGTCGATGGTGTGACTGTATTCATTTCAGAAAAGAGTGCACCATATCTTGAGGGGACGACTCTTGACTACAAAGAGACCCTAATGGGGGGTGGTTTCAGTTTCGAAAACCCCAATCCTCTGTGGATAGACGACCTCTCGAAGGCCGTGGCAGATGTCATCTCCGAGAAGGTCAACCCTGTTGTTGCAACTCATGGGGGGCATGTTGACCTGATCGGGATAGACGATGGGAAGGCAGTAATTTCGTTTGGAGGCGGATGTCAAGGGTGCGGGATGGTGGATGTCACTCTCAGACAGGGTGTAGAAGTGATGATCACCGAAGGGGTCCCAGGAGTCTCCGGGGTAATCGATGTGACAGATCACGAAGCAGGGACTAATCCCTTCTACTAATCAGTAAACCATGGGCACGTCGTCCTCGTCTTCGTCTGGTGGTGCTGGAAGGGCTGCTGCCTGTGCTCTCTCGAAGGCTTCTCTGACCCTTTCTTCGATGTCCTTCGCATCTTCAAGTAGTCCTCCAACGGGAACTTCGATTCCAATCAGTTCGCTCAGTCCTTCCACTGCGATTAGGGCTGCTCTGGCATCGGGGTACATCGGGTTGCACTCGGCCAATAGGGCTGTTACATCTAGTCCTCTCCTCTCCCCCTCTGCAATAAGATAACCAGCGATTCCCATTACAACTCCTTGCTGAATTCTCTGAATGCTGGAGTTGTCCAACTCCTCCCTACCAATGGTTGTTGAGGAGACGCCCCAGAGTTCGCTTTCCTCTTTTATTCCCAAATCATTGCTCACCACCCCATCAATAACGACGAGTCTGTCGAATCCGCCCTTGGTGAACCATTCTAAGACCGTGTTTGCGAAGTAAACGTCATGCTCGCTTGGAAACTGAATCTCTGATGTGAAAACGCCCATCCCTTCCCCTTGGTAAACTCTAACCGGATGCTTAGGAACTGAGTCGTGAATCAGAGCAACTGCTGGGAACTTTGGGTGAAGCACCGTGCCCATTGGTTCCAGCTCTAATGATTTGATTAGATGTGACGTTGCAATTACTCCGACGGAGCCAACCGTTGAGAAGCCGCATACTGCAGTTCCCCCTAGTCTGGACGGGTCTGCCTCAGTATGCAAAACTAGTGGGTAACCCCCCGAGGTTTCCTCGCTCACATTGATTCGTCTAGGAGGCGCTCTTTGAATCTCACGGCTCGTCTGGATTGCATATTGTAAAAGAAACTCGTAGAAAATTAACCTGATAAGGGTAGATGGTTAGGGGCCGACATGGTTTCCACGGGATCACGAAATCTGGGTGGTCTTTACCTAAAATTAGGATCGAGGGAAATCAATCTGGCTGACTTCACAAAAGAAGCGGATGACCAATGGCTGAGAATCACACCTCAGGATACATGGTCATCGACTCTATCTAGGGTTAGAATTGCAAGACAGGAGGCTATTGAGAATTCACTTGAGTCGATTAGAACCAGTGGCTTCCCTGACAGGGGGTCCTCTTTCAGGAGGTTGATTGATTCCTGTGGCATTGAGAAGAAGTCAGACGTTGTCTTGGCATCGATACAGTATCTGAGGTCGGTTGAGAAGGAGGGCTATACTCAGCCAAGGGATCTAAAAAGGCTCATTGAGGAAACTGGCAAGTGGACAAAGAGATCTGTGAGGAAATGGAACTTATCGATTTACATCAGTAGGATGCTAGAGAGGGGTTCGGGAGGATCTGCCCCGTTCCTAGAGTACCCTCGAAGGAAGCCTAGAAAGAACGGCTATGTTGTTCTGACAGAGGCCGGAAGGGACCATTTGGACAAGCTTTCCCTGGGTAGGTGAACTGGGTGCCAGATCAGAGCAAGGACTGGTCATTCACCTCTCATGTCGGGGAAGACATGAGGGGTATGGACCTCTCTGGGGCTGACCTCAGAAGGGCAGTTCTAGACAGGGCGGACCTAGAGGGAGCCGACCTCTCTGGGGCTGACCTACGGAATGCATCGATGAGAGAGGCCAACCTGATGAAAGCGTCTCTAGACGGGGCCGATCTTCGAGGGGCTAGGATGTTGAAGGCGAGGCTCGGGCTTTCGAACCTACAGGGAGCTAAACTCGATGGCGCGGATATGCGAGGGATCAGGGGCAAATACGCTGTTTGGAGGGATGCCAACTGGTGGGACGCTAAAATGGATGAAAGCCTTACGAAGGCACTATCAAAAAAATGGCCCAGGGACTAGTCTTCGTTAGGGCGCATCTTACCTAATCCCTCTCTCATCCAGTCAGGTACCGGGATCTTCTTTCTAATTTCTTTCATGTCCGTGCATACGGTGACTTGGTCGGCGGTCCAGCAAAGCGTTCCTTCCTGGTTGTGGAACTCGTAGTGCCACGTAACTGATGTGTTTCCGATCCTTGTCACGGTGATTGTGCAACGCACCGAATCTCCGTAATACAGGGGGTGGAGAAAATGGGCCTCGCTGTGAACTAATGGGAAGCCGATCTGCTTCTCATACAGAACGTCCCTGTAGTGCATCCCACAGGAGAACTCCCAGGACTCCTCGTAGAATCTGTGAGCAAGGTCCCAGAACCTTGGATAGTATACGATTTTGGCCAAGTCGACCATCGGGAAGTCTACCCTTCTCTCGGAGACGAATGCCATTGCTTTCCCGTGATTGGGATTCGGCTTCAACCTAACTGGTGAAGACCATGGCCTTGGCGGACCCACCGCGATTCGAACACGGGTTTCCAGCTCCGGAGGCTAGAGTGATATCCAGGCTACACCATGGGTCCTGAACTCCCCTCTGGGGACTCGCTATTGAACCGGTTGCCCGGTCATTGGGGGTGTGGACGATCAGCGCATCGGTGGTGCGTACTGGATGCCACCCTCGGAAACGAGGGCGTTCAGTGTTCCAGCTCGCGAGATCAGGCAGTCGACCATGGCGTCCGA
>MDTE01056554.1_pt1 | contig 16656 bp, 21 predicted proteins | sample 811231 | NCBI WGS metagenome assembly MDTE01 (sample SAMN05326651, study PRJNA326480) | marine metagenome | isolation source: seawater | place: Indian Ocean: Red Sea | collected 2010
TATCAGAACATCACTCTGAAAACGATGCGCCGTGCGAACTTTGCCATCAACGTCCAAAAGAACCCCTCTCGCAAGCGCGGCAAAGAGATCAGTTCTTACTACGAAAAGTGTGATGATGCGCTGACCCGGAAACTCAGAAGTCAAGTTCTCAAACAACTCAAAAGCAAGTCTATCTCGCCCGGTGTATCCAATGTTCGATCTGATAACCAAAAGGCTCAGTTTTCGGACAAGGGAGTAGCCATTATCCATTTTACTGTTCGCGGAGAGCCTATTGAGTTGAGTTTTCATGTTGCAGGCGTATCTGATGACAAAGGTACAAGCTGGGACGGGACTAAGTTCCACCGGCCTTACTATGGCGACATTTTCGTATGGACCTCGCTTCGACAAGGGGCAAAGTCCATTGACCGTGACGCACCTCCCACCCTCTCGCAATATGTAAAAGTGGATGTGTACAACTACAATGGAACCACCGATGATAGCGCCTTGGGAGATAAGTACCTCCGCGCACTGCCGAGTAAGCTGACCCGCAAGTGGTTCACCAAGGGCCGGTCAAACCCAGCCCGTCGCAAGAACTCTCGCGCTCCTCGCAAGGGAGATCGGGTATACGTCGAAAGCCCCAGCTACGGTAAGCCTTTCTACGGAACCATTAGCGGAACGATGGTTTCCACCGGAGAATGGCGAGGCGGCCCTCCCAAGGGAACCAAACTTTACCTCATTGGCAGAAGCCCTACATCGGGTGCAAGCTGGTACACCAAGGATCAGTTTCGCGCAACAAAGAGCAAGTCTCGGGCTTCATCCAAGGTCTACGTTAGCTTTACTGAGCATCGTGAGCGGTTCTACGCCGTCGCCCCTGACATGAGAACAGCCCAGAAATGGGAATCCGCATGGGATACACATGGCAGTAAGAGTCGAGTATCTATCTCTGCCAGCAAGCCCCGAAATGCCACTGAGATTCCGATGTACGGAGATCCGTCTGTCTACTCCAATCCGTCCCGTCGCAAGAACGCATCGAAGGCTCTTCGCAAGCGTTTGCCCAAGAAGGTGGAGATTGAAGGAAAGCGATGGAGAGATAGAAACGGCAACACTTACCACAGGGCTTACATCTATTTCGATGACGAGTTGGTATACAGAAGCCCAGTCACCTATGGCTATGGCAGGGAGTATGCAGATGGTACGGCAAAAGAGTGGCTTGTAGAGAACCGCTGGATGCCAAGCAAACCGTGGCACCTCACCCCTTACGGGTATTTTGATCGAGATAAGGGCATCCAATACAAGGAAAGCCACAAAGACTATCGCAACAGGCGTTCGCTGTAACAGTGAGGATTGAATGGCTCGGATTGCCCTCGGATCAAACGTCAAAGAAGGCCCTCGGCGCGGTAAGGTAGTAGGCCACCGCCCGAAGGGTATGGTTGACGTGCAGTTTGAGGATGTCGAGTGGGTGGAACGCCGTCAGGAATCCAACCTCCGCAAAGGCAATCCCGCTCCCGACACCTACGATCCCACAATGGAGCAGTGGCGTAGACAAGTTCTCGGCATCTACAAGTCAGAGAGAGAGCGTGGCTCCACACCGTTGCAAGCCAAGAAGGATGCGTTTCGTATTGCTGGTGGAGTGACCGTCCGCGATGGCCGACGTAAGAAAGGCAAGATGGAGGCTACGGCAAAGGGACGGAGAGGAGCCAAAGCAAAGCTGGAGAGTCCCGACGCTTGGCGAAAGCGACAAGAATGGGAAATGTTCTTAGCGATAGGCCGAAAGTCTGGAAAGCATCGTGTGGTGCCTCAACGTCATGGACGGCAAACCCGCTACTACGTCCAGCCGGGGGGTCGATACTTCTACGGTAAAGGGGCCAAGAAACGCGCTGAGAGCCTTCGTGACGAGTTGAACGGGGTGAGTATGCCCGAGAGGATGAAGATGGCTGCAAACCCCGCTGAGTACGAACTACGAGAGAACTGGCTTCCCGCAGCGGCAGCCGCTCTGACCATCGCAGATGTGGGGTATCGAGCCGTGAGAGATCGGAAAAAAGGTAAGAAGAAAGTAGAGAAAAAGAAAAACTCCCGGCATTACAGCGACGAAGGGGGGATGAGCCGAAGCGTTGCCGAACTGCGACGAGAAGCGCGGAATCAAGTCAAGCGGGCTCAAATGTTTGGGGCCAAGAAGGGAAACCTTCGTGTCAAACTGTCTCAGATTCCCCGGAGTAGGAAGTCCAAGTTCGTCCGAGAGAGGGCTGAAATCGAACGGCAGATCGACCATGTAGATCAGCTATTCCGAATACTGAAGGGCAAAGTCCAAGATGAAATCAGCACTGAGTATTACGGACGCCTGAGCAAAGACCAGTACGCTGGGCTTCGGAGGCTCACAGCGGCTTTCCAAGACGCAGAGCGCCGAGTTCTTGAGGCCCACAAACGGAAACAGGCTGCCAAAAAGGCCCGTAGGTCTAAGGCCAACCCCAAGATGTACGCAGGTATCTCGGGTCTTGGGTATTACTGGGCAACCGTCCGGTCTATGAAGCCCGGGGAGTACATCGCTCCCATGATCCTCACTGATCGCGACCCCAAGACGGGCAAGGTCGTCTACTACTTCGTGTTTGAGAGCAAAAACAAACGGCGGGTCAGTGTCCTGCAACGGGCCGCGAAAGCCGCTGGGTTGCGCGGAACCTCGATGCGTAGCGAACTGGAAGGCGAGTACAAGCAGCGCAAGCGCGGACAAGAACCCCTCTACATTTTCAAGACGGGTAGCCTGAAGCGGGCCCAAGAGTTGGCCATTGATCTCCAAAGCCGGAACATCGGATACAAGGTGGAGCCACCAAACCTGTTTGGAAAGTTGGCCCGCAAGTCAGTGCCTAAGCGAGCCCGCAAGCCTACTGGATTGGAACAGAAGAGCATGGCTGAGTTGGTGGCTCGGCGCGAAGCGTTGCTGGCCAAACGAGCCAAAAAGAAATCCAATCCTATGGGCACTGACGATTGGTTCCAGATGGTTCTGGATATGCCCGAACTTACCGCCGCTGAAAAGAAAGAGGCTCGCCGGGAAGTGGTCCACCGCGCCGTTGATCGGATTCCTTTTAGTTCAAGTGGTTCGCGACGGTGGAAGTACGACGAGCCGCGAGGCAGAATGAAGGCAGGAAGCACTGGCATCGTGACCTTCGACCTTCCCTACCGAAGCCGCGAGGAAAAGGAATACCTGAAAGGCTCTGACCCTGTGACCGCCTACATGGACACAAAGTTTGAGCGCGACCGTCGCGGCATCGTCTCGCGAGTGTACACTGGCGCGGGTGTCATCACGAAGAATGGCAAGAAGGTCGAACTGGTGAGGGGCGGGGATGGGATAGAACACATGGGCTTCATGTACATGGCTGAAGCCCTTGAACACAAAATGAAGGTCCGCTACCAAGGCTATAAGGGGCCAGAGAAACGCCGTATGCGAGGCACCCGGAAGCGGAACACCTACCCCTCACACTCTCACCGCAAGAACACGCCCCACGGTGTCATCACTCGCAAGGCCGATCTCAAGCGGGATGAGCAGTACACGATCTGGTTGAAAATGCCGTCCGGGGGATACGTCATCGAGCGTAGTTATCCGGGCGGGTACATCAAAGATGCCATGTGGAATGACATCAAGGCATTCAACAAGACCAACACTCGACAGTACGTTGTGGTGGGCCATGGAATCGACCCCAACGATGCTGGGTACTACCGCAAGAACTTTGTGGGTTCTGTTGTCCGAGGGGGGATGGCTCTTGCCAAGACCAAGATGGGCAAAGCCATTATTGCGGAGACTGCCGTAGTCGCAGCCGTCATGATCGGGGACAAGCTGGTCCAGAAGGGCAAAATCTCACCCAAGGTCATGACTTACATCCAAGGCCGGGTGGAACAGAGCACTGGGGTCAAACCCAGCAAGGCCGAAGTGACCAAGGTGTTGTCCGCTATGGACAAGAACAAAGACAAGAATCTGACCGACGAGGAGGTGATTGAAGCCTTGGAGTTGATGCAGAAAAGGAAAAAGAAATGAGCGCATCTGTTCACGAGTTCAAACCCTATGTCCCCAACTACATGATGAAGCAGTCGTTGTGGAACATGGAGCAACAAGCCGCTGCACTGCAAGGGATGATCACACCCCAAACGCAATTGATGTCATGGCAGCCTCATTTGGTCAGCCAAGCACAGCGTGACCTTCAGCACGTCTACAACAGCTTGGCCTACAATCAGCATGTGCATAGCAGCCCCAGTTACGGCGCATACGGAGACTATGGAGCGGGTTGTGGAACTTTCTTGCGGATTGCCGTGAAAGACCCCGACAAGAAAGCCTGCATCTTGGAAAAGAAGGTCAAGAGATTCGCAAAGTGCTGTCAGCAAGGAAAGTGCTTTCTCAAGAACAAGAGCAACCAGTGCCGAAAGATGCGGAAGGCCGAGGCCGAACTCCAAGCCATCCTCGCTTCGCAAGGAGGGCCCACCACACTGGCCACAGCCGAAGACATGGCCTACGAAAATGTGCGAACAGCCATCGACATGGGACAAGGAAACCTTGGGAGGCAGCAAGCCCAAACTCAAAAGTACATCCTTTTCGGTATCGTCGGATCACTGGGACTGTTGGGCGCAATCGCTTTGTTGCGGTGACCCATGAGAGTGTATCCGTACCAAGGCTATGGAAGCCAAATGTATGTCGGGACCGGCGCAGACACGGATGCCGTTCATATTGCAACCGAGGTGGGAACTGCGTTGGCCTCTCAAGGTGTGGCCATCGCGGCGTCGGGAGGAGTCGGAAAAACAGCCGCCGCTGCCGGAGTCAGCAAACTTTTGGGTCTCGCTGGGATTAGTGTAAATGCCCCTGTGGTGGGGTGGGTTGTGGCAGCGGGTGCGGTGTTGGCCGCTGGAATCACCAGTTTCATCACCGCCGCAAAGGCCAGAGGGATCCGGCAGGATCAAGTAACGGCGCTCGCTTTGGAAATGAACTTCCCCCAAGCAGTGGCTTACCCAGACTTTGTGTTCGATGTGCTGACCGAAGGCCCTCAATGGAGGCAATACAAAGCCCGTCAGATTGAAAAGGACATCAAGAAAGGCAGAGGAAAAGAGTGGATCAATAAGTCGAAACTCGCTTTCCTTGGCGTCATGGAAGTGTATGACAAAGCGGAAAGGAGATTGGCCGCTGGGCTTCGCGCTGCTCCTCCTACGCCCGAGGAGGTCAAGGCGCTGCAACGACGCAGCCGACAAGTGCAAACTGCGATTCAGATGGACTACCGCAATCGCCGGTTTGCCGTAGGGTCAATCGTGGTATTCACGATGATGGGAGCCTACATCTTGCTCAAGAAAGATTAGCGACGGCGCTTCTTGGCCCGGTCGTATTTGGCCTTCGTCGCAAACTTGCCATTCACCATGTAGCGATACCCGCTGGGGGTGTTGACCCGCTTGCAGTGGGGATTTGCACTCTTGCGGGTGTTCTTTCGTTTCTTGGGATTGGAACGTGCTGCCTTCTTGTCGGCGGCGTCTGCATAGCCCTCAAGGTATCCACGCTGATAACTCATGCTCCGTTGCTTGAGCGTAGAGGCAGGAGTGGGTGACGTAGACCGGAAGTCTTTGCGCCCTTTGGCGTAGCCCAGGTCGAAGTAATGTGGATTGGCGATGAGTTTCAACTGAGTACCCCCTGTACCTGTACGCTTCTTACGAGCACGCTTGGCAGATGCACTGAGCATCCGAGTTTGGGTTGGGTGGGAAGCAGGACCGCGTGTCTGAGCCCCTTTTCGGGAAGTAGTGAAGGGTCCGTATCCTTCTCGAATGCGTTCCTTTCGGATCTTCACGGTGTAAGGTTTGGACTTGGAAATGTACCGGCCTTCCCGGCCCCCGGGGATCAAGCTGTGAACTTGCTTGTTGCTGGGGAACTTGAGTAGCCGATCTTCAGCCTGCCCTTGGTTCATACGGTACAGCTTGATGCAACGGTAGCAAGTCACGACGGGATTGCGGCCACTCACAGCCACGACCTTGCGCCGGTTTTTCTTGCTTTTGTAGTTTGATGGCTTTCCTGCACCGCAAAGCGCGTAGTTGCCCCGAGGGTGCTTGATGTGGACAAGGCTGGTGGGCTTTCCCTCCAACTTGATGGCTTTCCCTTTGCCCAGTTTCATCCGGGCCGGGTTCAACAGTGTCTGCATCTTTTTGGACGCCATGGTCACGCTCCACATGGAAAGGATTGCTTTTGAAGGTACTCCGTGAGGACTTGCGACTCAAGCGTTACGGTACAATCCGAGTGCTATTTCGCAGGAGACTTATGCCTAAACTCATCTTACGCCCCTTCCAAAAGGAGGATGTCACGTTCATCCGCAAGCACGACTACCGCGTGCTGATCGCCAATGCTCCCGGTACAGGGAAAACCATTGAGTGCCTTGCGTGCCTCAAGATGGACCGAAAGAAGTTGACTCCAATGGTGGTTGTATGCCCGCCGTCAGTGGCTCACAACTGGCGACGGGAAACCAAGAAATGGTGCCCTTGGGCCAAAGTGTACATCGTCAAAGGCCACAAGATTCGACTCCCGCGAAAACACATCGACGTGATCATCGTCCCGTGGTCTATTCTCGCCGCTCGCTACTTGCAGATATTGGCACGCAAGCCCCAGTTTCTGGTGGTGGACGAAGCCCACTTTGCCAAGAATGAAGAGGCTTTGAGGAGCCAAGCACTCCAAATCATCGCCAAGCGGACTCCTCATTTGCTCTTGCTCACGGGCACCCCCCTCATCAATAGCCAACAAGAACTGGAAACTCTGCGCGGCTTGTTTGGAGAAGAGGATCCTCCCATGATTCGCCGTTTGTTGGAGGATGTCGCACCCGACATTCCACCCAAGACGCGCTCTACGATCCCCATCCAGATGCGACCCAAACAACAAGCCGAGTATCGAAAGGCTGAAAGTGACTTCCAAGAGTGGCTGGAAGCCGAACTGAAAAAGCGACTGCGTGCTGGCGAGGCGGTTGCGGCAGCCCATAGGGCCATGGCTGCGGAGGCATTGGTCAAAGTGGGGTATCTGCGACGGATCATCGGTAAGGCCAAAGTCTATGCGGCTGCGGAGTGGATTGGGCGTGCCGTGCGGCTGGGAGAAGCTGTGGTCGTATTTTGCGAGCACAAAGAGACGGTCAAGAGGATCAAGTATCTGTTGACGAAGCAACGAATCCTTCATGTGACCATCGCAGGAAACACGCCGACCGCCCAACGACTCAAAGCCATTGATGCCTTCCAGTCAGGACAGGTGCCCGTGTTCATCGGAACGAAAGCGGCCAAAGAGGGCATTACGCTGACTCGATCTCGGCACCTCCTCTTTGTAGAGCGATTCTACACGAGCGCCGAAGAGGAACAGGCCGAAGACCGGATTCGACGTATCGGCCAAAAGTACCCCACCACCATTTGGTTTCTCCATGCGATTGAAACCATTGATGATCGTCTGGCCCAAATCGTTGAAAACAAGCGCAGGCTGGTGGAACGAGCCATCGGATCGGCTGATGTAGCGGAGGCTGAAGAGGAAACGGTGATGGACCTCATCGCCTCGTGGGGGGAACACTCAGCCCGAAGCACCGACGCTACAACGCTGGGTCAGGCCAAGACCCTCCCCTCACTACCGAGCCCCAAAGTAGTCCACTCCATCCGTTTCGGCGCAACACGGTGGACACCCAAAGCTGCCCGAATATGGGCCAAGATGAATGGATACAAAGCAGTCAAGGTGTATCAGAAGGGCCGGATCGTGACGGTAGAGAATGCAAAACTCTCTTCGTTCTATCCGGGCAGCTTTGATTCTGTACCCTTGTCCAAAGACATCCGGGCCATCGTAGGCAAACCCAAGTCGAGCCGCCGTAGCACTCGGAGTTCAAGAAGACGCAGGACTCGCATGCGTATGCGGTGATATGGTTGTCCCAACGATCCTCGGAGACTTCTATGTACTACAACCCTGCTCACGCTCCCGTAATGAAAAAGGGGCTGATCACCAGCAATCCCCACTGCTACAACGGCGTGTCGAATCCCCATTGTATGAACCCGGCCCATGCTTCATACATGAACCCGGCCCACTCGGATTACGGTGTCATTGTCGGTTGGATTCCAAAGAAAAGCCGTTTGGCCAAGTGCCCCAAGATGCAGTATTGGTATGACAAGTACATCAAGGCCACGTCAGAGCAACGCGGGCTGAAGTCATTCCTCGGCTTTCGCATCGGAAAAAAGAACAAAGAACTCCGCAAGAAGCGCAAGAAGTTTGAACGCTTGGGTAAGGCCGCATGGGACAAGTGCCGCATGGAGGGACGGAGCGCAGCCGCGACGGCCAAGCGCCAAGAATCTGAGGCTGAAGACTTTAGCTTGATGCCTATTGGTCCTCTCGTCATCCCAGAGGGCGCTCCTCCACCTCCTCCCGGCGCTCCCGGCGCTCCCGCTGAGATTTACGACGAAGAGCAGGCCATGTACGCCAGCGGTCCTGTCGGGGGTGGCTCCAATCTCCTGCTTTATGCCGGTCTTGGTGGAGGCGCACTGCTCCTTCTCCTCTTGCTTCGTCGCAAGTGATGGGGTGAGGCGTCACAGGTAGACGCACCGGGTTGTTACCCCGGCTGTTGTAGGTTCAAGTCCTACTGCCCCAGCCATTCAACCCCCCTAAAGGGGGGTTGTTCTGCTTGAAGGCCCCTTTTCGGGGCTTTTCCTGTTTCTGGGGTTTCCAGCCCTCTCACGCGGGCGCGAGCACGCACACACGCGAGGGGCCCGAATAGCCGTAAATAGGCGTTCTTCCTACGTTTTCGCTAAGTTGTGGTAATATAGTATTTCCGCAACTGTGTGAAAACGGAAGGTGTATGGCGGGAGATAGGCGGGGATATGCGATTCTGGGGCCTGTACGGCCTTCTGAGGCCCTTTCAGCGCCTTTGCACCCCTATGGGGTGGGTAGCACTCCGAAAGCCCATAGAGATTCGACTGAGGCGTAACAGTACAGTACAGTCATCAAACCAACGGGAGGGCCATCATGCCAAGTGAAACAGTACATACATACAAAATCGGTAACCGCCAGATAGACGTGGAGTTGAACTGGGAAGGGAAAGAGCCGGAGGATGATCCCGATCACTTCTATGACTTCTACGACGCGGACACAGGAGAACACCTAAACGAAGGTGAGCCGTGGTATGGGGATGATGAAGGAATCCCCTCTCGTGCAGAAGTGAAGGCATTTGTCGAGTAGCACTCTAACTTCGACCCTGCGCTGGTTCTGTGGCCCATGGGGCGGTACGATGGCTTCAATCTCAGGAGCCTGCATGTATTCCCAACCGTCTTACATTACCGCCCCGCCCAATGGTGTGGTCCGTAAAGGGGCGCTCGTCAGTTCGCCCTTCAGTTCAAATGGAGCAGAACCATCGTTCATGGCTCCTGCTCGACACAACCCTGCATACGGAAGTTTAGGCAAGGGAGTGGCAATCGGAGCAGGTGCCGCTGGTATCATTGGTCTCTTGCTTATCCCCAGTTTGGTGGTTGCGCCTTTCGTGATCAAGCAGTTCAAACCCAAGATGAGTTACGGGAAGCGCGTTGCATTGGGTATGGCCATTGGTCTCGGGATCTCGCTTGTTCGCGAGGTTCTGACCCCCGCCGAAGTCAAACTTGCCCGAGAGCAAGAGAGGATTCGGCGAAGGGAAGCGCGAGACGCAGAAGCACTCGCACGGGCTGAAGCATCCGAGGCCCGCCTTCGGGCAGAGTACGAGGACACCTTGGCGAACATTCCCCCCGGCACATTCCTTATGCCGTCCGCGTAGCCTTGGGGGTAGCCTAAATGGCCCACTGCAAACCGCCATGCACCGAATCCGGCTACGACAACCTCAATAGTGGGGGTGGCGGTGGTGGAGGTGGGTTCACAACCATGGACCTTAGTGCCGGTACTAAAGTAGACCCCAACAATCTGTTAGACAGCGGAAACAGTACCTTGGGTACGACCTCAACCATAGCGGTGAATACAGGGGTCCAAGGGTTGTGGGACGCAGGGCTCGACGCACTTGGCTTTTTCTTCAACCTTGGGGCCCTTCCCGCTCTCGCCCAAAACAACTCCGGTCTTGTCCTTCGTTTGAAGTTCACAGGCACCACCTATTCCACCGGAACATGGCGTCTTTCTCTTGGCTTCAGTGCCAATGCAGGATCTCCCACATGGACAGCGGGTGGGTTCATGGGAGGTTCCATTATTGGAAACAGCACGGCACGCAGGGATCTTATTGGAAGCACCGGAAGTTCTGGAACGGGACTGGCAGGGAGCACTGGACGATTCATTGACACCTACGTCCAGTTCAACAATGGGGGAACAGGCCAAACCGGCCCTGAAATCCGGGGCATTCTCACAACGATCACAGATGCGGCCAAAACTACTTCGGCCCAAGTAGGAGCGGGGGTCAACCCCTCATCCTCTATTGCTGGGAATGGCTACGCAGTGCTGGGAATCGGAAACACGGGCAGTAGTGCTGCGTGCAACTTCAGCGGTCTTGAAGCCTCCTACCAACTCATTCCTCGTCAGCCGTAATCTCGTGGGCAAGAAGGATTTTGAAGCCTGCACAGAATGTGGCCTTTGCTGCAAAGTGGACATCGCCCGTCGATCAAAGGGTGTCCTCCCTGTGAAAGCCGATGGGTCATGTGGATTTCTTGGTGAAGACAACCGCTGCACCATCTACCACTGGCGGCCTGCCGTGTGCCGTGCGGACAACTACAAGCCTCTCTTGATGTCTTGGCGACGGTTCTGGAACCTAAACGCAGACGCATGCAACAAGGCTCAACAGATGATGGGCTACCCGCTCAAATGGCGTGTACGAAAGCGATAGCACTACAAGTTGGTGCGCTCTCTCGGCTTCCCCCGAAGTCCATGATACTGTCCTGACAGCTTCGGGATCAGTAAGCAGTCTTACCGGAGTTATTTTCACCCCTACCGACTGCAAGGATACAATACTATGGCTGGAGTTCTTTACGATGGCTTCACGTTGCAGGGAATCGTTACAGGCGGTGCAAACACTACCGCTACCCTGACTCGTGCGGTCACCTTTTACGATTTTTCCGTGTTTGCGACGGGCGCTCAAGGTGGTGGAACGATCACCCTTCAGAACGCTGGAAACGCAATCAGTGATGCCCTTGCTTGTGCAAGTGACAAGGCTGTTGCCCGCGCTACAACTTTCGATGATGCTCAGATCAGTGCAAACGCTGGCGTCGTCATTACCTTTGCCGTTGCTGGAGGCGCGACCGCAGGAGTAGCAAACGCTCTGTGTTACGTCCAAGGCTCTGGCGCGAACCAGTAGGAGATTTATCATGGCTGGAAACTTCAACCAAAACATCATGGCTGAGTTCGCTCAAAGTGGAACCAGTGTGAACACCACCAATGGTGACAACTTCACCATCAACCGCGCTTGCTCCGTATACGACGCTTATGCCGTCGCTCATGGAGCAACTGCGGGCACCGTGGACATCTTTCATACCAATGACACTGGTGGCAACGAGATCACGAGTCAACTGAGCGTGAACGCTGCCGACCAAACACTCGCACGGACTACCTCTATTGATGATGCAAAGAATGCCTTCACAGCGGGACAGATCCTTTGCATCAAGAAGAGCACTCAAGTCTCGACTTCTACATTCATCTATTTCAACGCTACCGGCGTCACCCTTTCATAACGGAGGTTTGTCATGGCTATTACTTCGACTTTTGGCAACCCAATCGTAGTCACTCAGACCGTTTCCCAAGGCGGTCAGGCGTCTGGGACTGCGGTTTCCACGCTCACCCGCGCCGTGAAGGTCGTGGACTTCCAAGGCTACATCACCACTGTTGGTGGTGGGGCTGGAAACAAGGCCACCCTTCAGTTGGCATCGGCCAGTGGGAACATCACCCCGGCTGCACTGGCTCAAGCCACCAACAACACAGATGAGGAGATCATTCGCGCTGACAAGCTGGATGATCAATACTGGTCTGTTGCTGCGGGAGGCACCTTGACCACTACTATCGGTCGCGATGGTGGTGCAGGAACCGCCGCTGTGGCGAACGTCAACATCACATGTATGGACGTGCAGTAGACGTAGTTTTGCTCCTGCGATAATCTCTCCCCGGAGGTTATGACAGATGGCAAACTGGTTTCGCAAGTGGGCCGCTTTCTTCCGTCCCGTAAAGGGATGGAAGGAGCGGTTTCTTGATTTCAAGCGTGGAAGGACATCGTGGCCAGTCCCCGGACGGCCCGAGTGCAACCAAGTGGCTCCATGGCCCGTCGAGTGGATTCCTCATCGAATACTCAAGCCCGGTGAGGGCAAAGACGAGACACAAGAAGGCATCGGATTTGAGTTCCTGACAGTCACTTGCGTAGACAGCGGGAAAGAAGCTGGACCCGGCGTTGCCGTATCCTGTTGCCGGTGTGGTGTACCTCTGCATCCGGTTGCCTCCAATCAGTTTTCGGGGATGGACCCGGCCCGCTGCAACCGCTGTAAATGGGTGATGGGCTTCATGCGGTAGCACTCAACCTGTGGCAACACCATCGCACCAATCTTTGCCTCACGGTAGAGTAGTGCCGGGAGAAAACCATGGCATCTGCATTCATTTCATCCGCATTCTGCATTTCGTATGCGCCCACGGACAACTCGGCCAAGACGATTTCCAATCCCGGTCGGACGTTTCAGATTGTGGCCATTACAGCCAACAATGAAACGGGTGGGCAGATTTCAGTGAACGTCACGGACGGAACAAACAATATCATCCAAGGTGGGGCCACCAATGCAGGGGCCAACCAGATGACTTCGTTTGAACTGGATCAAGACCACTGTGACATCACAAGCACTACGGAGAATCTTGTCATTACGTCCAATACGGATTGCAAGATCACTGTCTACTGCGTTGGGGCCTCGGGTGGACAGCCGTTGACGGTCAGCTAATCGAACTGGTAGCACTGCGTTTTCTCTCCACTCATTGAGCAGAACGCCGCACGACGGTAGGATTCACCCATTGACCGGAGTGCGTCTTGTCCAACCTGCCCGACATTCTTGAACGCTCAAAAGCCGCTGGACACGTTGTGTTCACGCGGGGTGCATGGAATGTGAACCTCATCGGGGTGCGTAGCGCATCCCGTGAAGCCAACGCATTCGATGATTGGATTCATGTAGTGTTCAAGGACGATTCAGGAAAATGGGTAGATCTCAGCTTTGAGTGTACGACCGATCCGGGCACCTACTGGTTGGAAAACCCAAGCCGGACGGAAGGCACGGCAATCCTCAAAGCAGGCCAATATCGAAGTGTGTGGAAGATTGATCTGCATCAAGGCAGCTATGAAGCCTTGTGTCAGCGCAACGGAGAGGTCACTGTTTTTCGTGACAACAACCGGGATTCCACGCTTGACATGTCAAGTGACTCCGTGTATGACGGCTGGTATGGCATAAACATCCATAAGGCAGGTTCAGACTCCACTATCGTCAATAAATGGAGTGCCGGATGCCAAGTGATTGCCAACGCCGCTGAGTTTGAGATTTTCATGGCGATCATCCGCAAGTCTGCCGCCCTGCACGGTGACACCTTCTCTTACACGTTGTTGGAGGACTGATATGTACGGTCAACCTTACGGATTCATTGGCACCTCCATGATGGCGTACAACAAGATGGTTCCCCGCAACCCTCAACTGAGCATCGAGCAAAATCCTCCCCGGTTGTGCCTTGACTTGAAATCCGAGCAAGCACTCCAAAACCAACGGAAGTTTGCGACGTTCATCGGCGGTCCCGCTGTTTTCCTCGCGGGCAGGGAACTGAAAGGATTTTTCGGCACCTTCGTCATGGGGTTGGGCATCGCCTGCACCGCATGGCATTACACCTCTTACAAAAAAGTATCTGAGATCACTGGGATCAAATAGGAGAATCACCATGATGCACCTCAACCCTTACACGCACCATCATTTGGCCTACAACGGTTATGGCGGTTACGGACGTGGCACTGTAGACATCCCCGATGGTCCGATTGTCAAGCCTGTTCCCCGGCCTGACGCGGGGCCACAGCCCTTTCCCAAGCCTCCCCCTAAGCCCACCAAGTACATGAGCCGCCGTCAGCGCCGTCGCTTGCGGATCTTGGGCCGTCGCTACGGATACGGCGCGTTGCCCTACTACGGCGCAGAGCACGAGGGTGCGTCTGATCTGGATACGGACTTGGCTGAACTGCAATCTGATCTTGCGGTTGTGGCTGACGATGCAGGAGAAGCGTTGAGCATGGCAGGTGGGGAGATCGCCGCCGCTGTCGCTGAAACGCGCCAGCACAAAGAGCACCGCAAGTTCCTGTACATGGTGGGCGCTCCCATCGTGGTCTACGCAGGACTGACCAACAAAACCAACCGTACTCTCGGTTTGCTCTCTGCACTGGTTGGTGCCTACGTCGGAATCAAGAACTATCAAGACGAGCAAGCTGAAGCTGCCCGTATGAGCAACTTGGGCCGGTTTGGTCGCTACTAAGGTCCAATGACGAATGATGACGCCAAGAAGCTATATGAAGGTCTACACCGCGATGTCCAAAGCATCGTCGGAGTGGACTTCCATGTCCCTCTTGTCGTGGGAAAGCCCGACCAGTTCCCCGAGCCTCGCAACATGGCCTATTGTGCCTACCGAGACTACCCTTCGGGAGAGCGGGAGATTTTCATCGTCGTCGCCCCAAAACTCATTCGCAGCAATCGAGCCCGGGTCGATGCAATCCTTCGCCATGAACTTGCCCACGCCATCGAGTTCTACGCTGGAGAGGATGAGGTACGAAGACTGGCTAAACAAGATGGCCACAAACTGCCTCCGGGGCCAGAGCGAAGGGCTGACCGAATCGCAGAAATCATTTGGGATGATCCCATCTACTACGACGATATTCTCGTCCAAAGCCTCAACAAAGGCACACGACCAAGACCCCGCCATTTGGGGCTCTGAGGAGACACCATGAAGTTCGATAAAGAAATGTTCAAGCAGCTTGCACTGATCATCGTTGGGGTGCTCGCCGCACTCTTTGGCTACGATGTGGTGCAAGGGGATGACGAGGTAACGATCTCGTTGCCTGAGTAAGCCGAAGAGGCTCCCGCTGCGGAGGAGAAGGCTGAAGAGCCTGCCGCCGAGGAAGAGGAAGCACCTGAAGCTGAAGCACCCGCTGAAGCCGACAAGGAGTAGGACCATGGGCACAGCTATCGTCAAGAGGGGCATGCACAGTACGAGCACGCCAACCAGCTACGGATGGGCTGTGCCCAACTGGACCTACAACGAGCACCAGTATGCACCGGGCCCAATGCCCGCCCCTGCGTGGCCCGTCTCGGATTATTCCGTGTTTGGCCGCAGCGCGGACTACGGAACTGTGGATTTCCTTCAGCGCCGTATGGTTCCCGGTGTTCCCAACTGGGCATTGTTGGCTGGAGGTGCGATCCTTCTGTACACCATGAAGGATGGCAAGAAAATGCCCTTCCGAAAGAACCCGTATGGAGTGCCCTTGCTTGGCGTCCCTCTACTCGGAGGAGCGGCCATCGTTCTCGGTACAGGGTACGCCTTCAAATCCCTTGGAAGCATCGGGGATGCCTTTAGCGGCATGAGTGGTGCCGGATTGTTCTTGGGCCTCAGTTTGGGCATCCTCTACGCACTCAAAGCGAAAGAGAGCAAAGCCGCCTATGGCATGGGTGGAGCCCTTGCCGGTTGGGGGGTTGGAATGGCCTACGAGAAGTCCCAAGAGCAGGACGCTGAAGCTGGTCTGGTGACCAAGACATGGGATTTCTTGATCTAATGTACAAAGCCGTCATCCCATTGGTGCAGGGGCTTGCCTACGCCCCACCTTCCCCCGGTCAGCCCGACGCGCTGCAAGTGGTGAAGAATACCTATGGAATGTGGAACTCGGCCATGACGCACGATCCGTCTGGTGGATTGGCCAAGAACGCCGCACAGAACATGCTGATCTCTGGGATTGTGGGAGCAGTCATTGGCTACATGCTCCCGGGATTCAAGCCGGTGGAAGGCATCAAATGGGGAGCGTTGATCGGCGGTGCCCACAGTGTCTTTCACGCGCTGACCAAGAAGGACACGCCATGAACTGTGACCAGCGAAAAGAACTGCGCGACAAGATGCCCCGCTACGGCGCGTATGCCGGGGCTGCTTTGGCAACCTACTTGCTGTCGAGCAAGAAGTTTCCCCACTGGAACCCAGTGTCCAAGTTTGCGGAGAGTATGACCGTTGGCTACCTCGGTGGCTTTCTCCTCGCACCGATTGTGGCACGCAAATGCGACTTGGGCGAACTGACGGAAGAGGTAGCACTCCTCGCCCCTCCCGTGGGTGAGTATGGCATTGTAGGCCCGACTGAGTTTGATCTACATAGGAAAGAAATAATGCGTACATTAGCACCAACATCCACTTGGTTCGGCAAGTTCCGAGCCCATGACCCTTGCGGTAACATCCGCAAATACATCATACAGTCCAGCGGTACGGGCAAGATAGACGGGAGGGCTGTACCAAACCCGGAGTATGAGCGTTGTAAGGCATTCCATCTTAGTGAGAGGGAACGCCGTCTTCGTGAGGCCCTTGACTCCGAGGTGCCGATGGGCCTTACTGGCTTCGGTCCAAGACAGGTGCCGATGGGTCCAAGACAGGTGCCGATGGGTCCAAGACTCGGATCACCCTGCGACTCTCTGTCTAAATATGCAGACCCCTCCCCCTTCCCCAGACGACTGGGA
>MDTE01028921.1_pt1 | contig 16655 bp, 7 predicted proteins | sample 811231 | NCBI WGS metagenome assembly MDTE01 (sample SAMN05326651, study PRJNA326480) | marine metagenome | isolation source: seawater | place: Indian Ocean: Red Sea | collected 2010
ATTTTCCGCAGCTTGACTGTATTACCCGTGATCATGTACAAGAAGCTGAGGCGGTCGTACTCCTTAGTCTTCATGTACGACATTTCCACCACCTCGTGGTTGCCTTGTCGCAGCGCCTCTACACCGAGCTGGCGCCACGCGTCATCACCCAAGTCGTAAGCCACATTCATGGCCACCTGGATGTTGCCACACGCCAATGCTAGGTCGAAACGAGAGCGGTTATCGTGAACAAAGTGCAGTGCGACCTCAGGATACCCTTTTTCCGTAAGATAGGTGATTATGGCCTGGCCGCATAGACGCGAGTTTTTGACCATGCGCATCACCTCGGGGTAGTCTTTGGCCTCCAGGGCCAGCTTGAAGGCAGCCTCAGTGGCATCCACCTCTAGCACGCGCATCTTGCCCTCTCTATCCAGACAAAAGAGGGAGTTGCCGTGCACCTTAGTGATGTACACAGGCGTCTCCAGGCCACGGATGATACCACAGTCGCCGTTGGGGATGAGGTACTTGACGTGGCTGGAAGTGGAGTAGATGAAGATGGGCTTGTTGCCATCCCATGCACCACCCTTCAGGCGCACTGTCTCTGTAGCAGCGCACATTTGCTCCAGGTTCTTATTGGCGAGCACGACCTGGTGCTTGGAAAGTAGGGCCACTGAGGAGTAGTCCTTGCTCCACACCACGTACTTGACACGCGCCACCTGTAGTTCTGCGAGTACCTTCCTGGCCTGCAGGTCGTATAGCACCACGCGGTCCTCACTCTTCAACAGCACACGGCCACTGGTGCCGGTGGGGAAGAGTCCGTCAATGCCAGGCAGAGGTGGTGTGACCTTCTTAATCATGTCGTTCTGGAAGTTTTTCACCAGCAGCTGGCGGTTTTTGTCCAGCACAGCAAAGCGGTCCCTAGTCAAAAACACAGCGGCTATAGCAGGCCCTCTGCGCACGTCCTTGGCCTCCCCGGAATTGCCAAGGTCGTTGGCGAACACGATCAGATCGTAGGAACCACCATCCGCATCGGAGGTGATGAGCACGTTGTTCTCGGCCTTGTTGAAGATGTTGTACGTAAGGTAGCGTGGTCCACCGCCAATACCAGGCGTGCTATTGCTTGAGGGCCGACGTAGCGACACCAGAGGTGCCTCGCGCCCATTCCCGAGCTCATGTAGTCGCAAGTAACGCTCCTTAACGAAGAAGCAGCGCCCGCCCACAGTGTCAAAGGCGGGCCTCTCTCTCTCCAGCTTGAACACAGACATACCCGAGTCGTGGCCTGCAGCTAGCAGGTTCTGCTCAGGATGGGCAGCCAGGATCCAGAACCTGTCGCTCTCTCTACGGAAAGTTTGCACGCCCAAGCGCTTGGAGATGTCCCACACACGGATGGTTCTGTCCTCCGAGTTGGAAATGATAAGCTCGTGCTTGGGGTGGAACAGCACGCACGACACATTGTTCATGTGTCCACGCATAGTATCCACCTCCCAGGCCTTCGTTTCATTCATACGCCACAGCTTGATTTGACGATCATCAGCCCCAGACACCACTAGAGGCAGTGTCGCATGGAACGAGGCCCAATTCACACCACGCTCGTGACCCTCGAGCACGTACTTAACGAGAGCATCGTCACCCCCAAACAACTCGTTATTCACTCTCGACACCATGTTGCCATCATCCATCTGTGATGGACGACCACGCACCGTCTTCTTACGCAATCCTGTTGTATCCCACACGCGCACGGTCTGATCTAAAGAGGCAGATACCACCAGGTCATCCTTCGGGTGAAAAGCAGCACACATCACATAGTGGTTGTGGCCAGTCAACACGGAAATGCAGTTTCTAGACTGCCAATTCCAAATACGAATGGTCTGGTCATCCGAAGCAGACACAATCCATGGGTATTCATTGTGGAATTGGACAGTGCGGATGTAATCCAAATGACCAAGCAACGTGAATAGACACCGGCGCAATTTATAGTCCCAGACCTTCACCTTGTAATCATCTCCACCACTAGCTATCAAAGGCTGTGAGCGATGAAAGTCAATTCCACGAACGGGGCCATCATGCTCCTCGAACTTGTCTACGATGCAATTGAACTGGTAATCCCACAGCTGGATGATACCATTGTGAAGCGAAGCCAATACCCAAGGACGCACACTGTGAAAAGCCAAGCCCTTCACACGGTTGCCCTTGCTCTCGAACTTCGTCAACAGCTTGTTGTCGGCCATATTCTCCGCACAGATCTTTCGACAAACTACTATTGGTCTCTGGGCGAGATCAAAAAATGTCCGCTCGGTGAAAGCTCTCTCCACTCAACCGATGCAACAACAAAGTTGGGACTGAGTAGTTTCCACTAGTCCAGTGACCCTGTGACGCGATATCAGCAGCCTAGACTGGCTCTAGCGTACAGGAATTGACTGATGGAATCCTCCATTATCGGATTATCAGAGATTATAAATAAGAGGTGAGAATCCATTTGGGCTTGCATCGAGAATCGGCGCCATAGACCTCGTGTAGGTGTTGACAGCTCACAGTGCGACACTGATATAATTAAGAGTCCACTACGCGCAGGAGGATCTCTGGAAGGTCACTAAATTTGTGGAATTTCTGAGTTGCAAATTTTGATACAAGAAACACTTCATCGAGCGGTATGTCTCATAAGGAGGTCGACATCTTCCGGGACACGCCGGTGCGATATATGGGCTATGCGAACGAGGTGGGGGAGGCGTTCCGGCCGATCTTTCCTCGCTTCGTGGTGCCGAGTTACGGGTTAGCCTTTTTGTATGTCGGAGCAGACTCTCTTTCAAAGACAAAGGATACACACAGTAGAGGGGGCAGTACGGAGGTCACAATAGGCACCTTTGTGGATGTTCTGGTGTGGCAGACGCTCGCTTCTGTGCTCATCCCGGGTAAGTTAATCAACATGGTCACAGCCTTCAGCACCAAGGCTGTGTCAAATTCGACGCTGCCCATGAGGAGTACAGCTCTAGCCCGCTATTTGCCCACGGCTATCGGCCTTGCGTGCATTCCGCTCATCATCAAGCCCATAGACGCTGGCGTGGACTTACTCATGGACTCCACGATTCGAAAGGTGGTGCCGCACGATAAGAGTGAGTAGCACCACTGACATACGATACCATATTTGTAGAATGCTACACTTTTTGTCACTTTGCACAATAGAATTATCATCGTGATCTCAATTTTAACTCATGTCGACCTCTTCCACTACATCTTCTGTGGAGTCCTCGACTATGCTAGCACTTGCCCCTCCTCCTGGACCCTCAAGCCCTGTCAGCCCTGTATTGGGTCGGCTCTTTCCGCCTCTGGACTCGCCTCCTCTGGAACTGTTGGCTGAGGTGCCTGGTCGCGTGCCGAAATCGTCGCCGCCAGTGAAAAAATTTGCGTCGTTCTTGGCCACCTCGCCGCTACCCCAGTGGCTACTCAGGAGGTTGGAGTCCTGATCGAAATCGTCGTTGTAGGGATCCTGGTTCTGGTTTTGGCTCTTCTTCTTGCCACTCTTCTTCTTCTTTTTCTTGCTGGTTACGAAGACCGAGTTGCTCTTCATCTTCATGGTGGCGCGCTCCTTCGCCTCCAGCCCTTGGATGAAGTCCTTGGTGCTGGTTGAGGCCTTGGGGAACAGGGTTACCAGCGACTCGCCCTTCTTGAGCGTGGAGCTGCTCGACTTGGTGGGCGACAGTAGCTCTTTCATGGAAGGCTTAGAGATCTTCTTGCGCTTCTCATTCACGGGAGGCAACGAGGTGTCGGTACCAGAGAGGATCTTGCCGTCCTGAGTGCGCTGGTACTCGAGATCGGGCAGGTCCGGCCAGATGATCCTGGTCTTGTTCTTGTTCGCTTGCTCCTCAGCCAGGATCCTCTTCCGCTCCTCCTGAGCCCGCCGATAGTTCTCCTCCTTGATGCGCTTGGCGTCCAGGCGGTCCGACCGCTCCTTGAGGGCGATGCGGAAGAAGGTGGTGATGAACTCGATGCTGCTGATGTCTCCATTGCCGTCCGTGTCGAACAGCTTGATCATGGCGTCCAGCTCGTTGGGGTTGAGCACGATATCGAAGTTGGTCTTCAAGAGCTCCTTGAACTCCGTGGGGGTTAGTTCGGCAGACTCGAAGCTCTTCCACAGGTTCGAACTGAACACAGAGTCACCTTTAAAGTACGTAGCAGCCTTCTTGATCTTGTCATACACCCTACGGTGGTCCTCCTCCGTAGCAAGCCCCCGCTTGGCAATGACCTGTGTGGCAAAGCGGGTCTTGGCTGCTTCCACGCGCTTCTCCTCCTGGTCGGCGTGCTTCAGGGTCAGACTCTTCTGCTGCCTAAAGTGGTGCGCCTTCTCTTCTCTGCCAATAATAAAGAACTGGTACAGAAATTCCTTGCAATCTATCGACCTCTTGTCGAACGGAAGATCGTCCGCATCCTTTTCGCTCCCGAACATATTCACCAAGGCTCCTGTTTCCTCGGCAGATAGGTACAGTTCGAACTTGTTTCTCATCAGTTGTCTAAAAGCTGTTGCAGGAATGGTTGGGCTCATCTGAAAAGGCTCCAAGCCTCCTTTCATGGGATCATAGGTATATGCAATCGACGCAATCTTCTTGAGGGCATTCCTCTCCTGCGCTTCCGACCACACATCGGAGATTTTCGTCTGTGAGAACTTCTCCAGAGCCGCCTTTTGCTTCTCAACCAGCATGGTCTTAAAGTTCTCCACTCGCGCCTTCTCCTCCTTCTGCTGCAGGTTGAACTTGTCGAGCTCTTGCTTCCCCAGCCGGAAGAACTCGTTCTTGAACTCCGCTGAATCGACGAAACCATCCCCATTCTTGTCAAAAAGCAGCACCAAGGCACCTAGCTCGCTATCTGTCAACTGTACAGCGAGGTTGCGACGGAGCTGCTCCCTAAACTGGGTCGGGTCCAGCGCCACAGAGTCGAAACCACTCAGGCTGATCTTCTGCGGGTCGTAGAACGCCGCCACACGCCCAATCTTCTTTTTCGCACTCATCAGCTGAGGAAGGCATAGCAGAGCCGGACTAGCGTTCGCACTCATCTTGCTATGGGGTGATACGAGTCACTTCTTATGGGAACGGAGTAGCCAAGCTTGGCAAAAAAATCGGAACGACGTATGTCTCCCATCTTTCAGCTATGTGATGCTGCGGGTGTATGACCCCCTCGCATACATTAGAAGAAGCACATTCAGTCTCAGGATACGTCTAATGTCGAGTATAGTGGACGCTATGCGAGAAAGGGTCCTTTTCGAGGACGAAGCTCTACTAGTCTTGGACAAACCACGAGGGATGCCAAGCGTTCCCTTGCGCGAACAAGCCATCAGAGTGCAAGGACAGCAAGGGGTAGCTCCCAAGCCACGTAATGAGCAGTGGAAGGCTGCCATCGAAAGCACTTTGGCCACTTGCCAGGATGAGACGGTCAAAGGAGCGCTCAGTGAATTGAAGAATTTGGAGGCCGTGCCTAGAAAAGAGTCTTCTTTCAAGGAGTACTTGGGTAGAGTGGCCAAAGTCCAGGACAAGTCAGTGCAAGAGACCATTTGGAAGGCCGTGGCAGATGAGGACAATCGCCTACTATACCCTGTGGGCTTTGTCGAAGGTGTGCCAGACGACATGGTGAGTGCTGCAGATATCGCTTCGGAAATAGCCAATATTTGCAGGAGAGTGTATGTTGTTCACCGCTTGGACATGGAAACTTCTGGTATTTTAGTGTTTGCAAAGAACGAGAGAGCTTGCGCGAATATCAATTTCCAATTCAGGAACAACGAGATCAAGAAGACGTACATAGCCCATGTCCAGGGGGTCGTAGATAGAGATGTGCAGAAGATATCAGCAAAACTGCGCGCAGATCAAGACAACCGTCCCCTGCAAGTAGTGGACGAGCAGGAGGGCAAGGAGGCAGAGACTCTCGTGGAGGTGTTGCGGAGCGACGAAGACTCATCCACTTTGCTGCGCCTCCACCCTGTAACGGGAAGGACGCACCAGCTAAGGGTGCATTGCTTATCCATCGGGCATCCAATCTTAGGTGACACCATGTATGCGCCTCAAGATGTGGTGGAGAGGGCGCCAGAGGGCTTGCGCCTCCACGCTGCACGACTGGTGCTGAAACATCCGATCTCCAAGCAGGAGCTGATTATTGAATCTAGCAAGTGTGACTTTTTGTGATTTTGCAAATGCATTGTATAAACTGTAGAAACAATAGTGTAATATATGTTTTTACTCGTATCTACGTGCACCTCTCGATGACGATGGCGGAAGCGCCACCTCCGCCGTTGCAAATGGAGGCACAGCCTAGCGTGGCATCGTTCTGCTTGAGAACGTTGTAGAGCGTACCGATGATCCTGGCTCCGGAGGAGCCGATGGGGTGCCCCAGGGCAACAGCCCCTCCGTTGACGTTGACACGGTTGATGTCCAGGTCCATGAGCTGTACGTTGGCCAGGGCCACCACACTAAAAGCCTCGTTGATCTCATGGTACTCGATATCGCCCATAGACACACCCGCCATAGCGAGAGCGCGCGGCACAGCATCCGAGGGCGCCACGGTGAATTCCTCGGGGGCCCTGGCTGCATCGCCGTAGCCTCGGATCTTAAAGAGGGGAGTCAAGCCCTGCTCTTTGGCTACCTTGCCACTCACAACAGCAAATGCTGTCGCACCATCGTTGATAGTACTCGCGTTGGCTGCGGTGACAGTGCCGTCCTTCTTGAAGGCGGGTCGTAGGGAGGAGATCTTGTCGATTTTGATGTTAGTGAACTCCTCGTCCACCGAGACCACAGTGTCTGGCTTTCCTCTCTTTCCCGGAATAGTGATAGGTGCCACCTCATCATTGAATTTGCCTGCCTCCCAAGCCGCAGCAGCACGCTTGTAGCTATTGATAGCATACTCATCTTGCTGCTCTCTGGTGATCTTGTAAGTGACAGAGCACAATTCACCGCACATGCCCATGTGCTGATTGTTGTAAACATCCCACAGTCCATCATTCACCAAGCCATCTACCACCTGATTGTTGCCCAGACGATAGCCAGTCCTCGCGCCTGGCAGATAGTAGGGAATGTTCGACATGCTCTCCATTCCTCCTGCAATCATGGCGCTGCGGTACCCAGAAGAGATGCTCATGCTCGCCATCATCAAGGTCTTCATTCCACTTGCGCACACCTTGTTAATGGTCGTCGAGGGAGTATCTAGATCAAGACCTGCATAAATCACTGCCTGCCTAGTGGGCGCTTGGCCGACATTCGCAGAGACGACATTTCCCATGAAAGCCTCCTGGATCTGCTTCTTATCCATACCAGCTCGCTCAATCGCAGCACTAATGGCGTGTGCACCCAACTGCGGAGCCGACAAACCCGCCAAAGCGCCTCCTAGCTTGCAGACAGGCGTTCTTGCGGCGCCGACTACAACAACGTCATTATCAGCTAAACTTGTGGCCGAAAAGCCTCTTTGGCATCTCACCCGTGTGGGCATCCGTGCTAGCTTGCTCAACATCTCTCTCTATGCAGTAAAAAAGAATTGCCAAGTTGTGAAAAATGGACCAAAACATTTTGCATCGAGTGTGGGCGGACAGAGGGTTCAATATTTCGCCATTATGTGCACAGACGACAATTCTACAGTATTATAATTGGGCTAAAGCTTCTTTTTCTGCGGCGAGTCCGTCAGGCCGATCCAGCTGATGATGACGACCGTCACGTTGTCAACAGAGCCGCGGGCCAGGGCCTCATTGGCTAGCTCTCGCGAGGCTGCCTGTAGGTCGTTTTGCTTGCTGAGCATCTTACGGACAAAGTTGACAGCGAGCTGTGGGTTCATGACGTCCCAGAGACCGTCTGAGGCAATAATTGCGAACTCGGTCATGGGGGTGATGACTTCGCTATTGGTGTCAGGAGTGGCCACAACCTTGCTATCCGTGCCCGTCTTGAAGGAAACGTCTCCGAAAGCGCGGGAGATGGCGAGGATGCCATCTACTCGATTGTTAATCACCTGGCCCCCAGCAGCTTCAATGCGCTCCCTTTCTAGGACGTCATTGTTGCCCAGACGGTGGATCTTGTGCGCCTTGACAGCGCGTCCGCCTCTGCTGAGCACGCACATCGAGTCGCCCACATTGGCCACTGTTAGCACCTTCCTTTTGCCGTCGTACACAACCATAACACCCGTGCAGCCCGAGGAATCTCCCTCCTTGCGCAGCAGCTCATTGACCTTCTTGTCCAGAGCCAGGGCCGTGTCAATCAGGGCCTTCTCCGGCTGCTTGCTCAAGAATTTCTCGTGCTGCACCAGGGCCGTGGGCAGATGCTGGCTCAGGTACTGAGCACATCTCCATCCACTGTGTCCGTCGAACACGCAGGCCAGGCTCATCATCTTGATCTGGTCAAGCTGATCGTCACCGTAACTCTCCTCCACGCCCCGCAGAGTGGACGCGTCTGGGATCAGCACACAGCGGTCCTCCTGTGTGGGGCGCTGACCCTGCTCAGAGTGATAAGCAGCCCCAAAGTAGTTGTGCATGTTGCGTAGCTGCGCTGAGAAGTTAGAGGGGGTGAGCTCGATGGCCGTAGCGGGGTTAGAGGACTCTGTCTCCTCCTCGTCCTTGGGCTGCAGCGCCAGTGTGTCCATCATGGCGCCGAACTCGTCCATGGTCAGCATGTCAGCATTGCTCGTCTCGAACTCGTCGTCATTGTCCACTGAGTTCCTGAAGCGTCGATTACGAGAGCTAATGGCGCCACCGCTCTCGCGACTATTGGTCCTGCTGGAAGCGCTGGAGGTGGGTCCCTCTCCGCCACCGCCCTTGATCACAGGAGTATCCTCTCCAGCGCGCTTCAGCTCGGGCACTTGGTCCAGCATCTCTGCTTGAGATAATGTGAGCATATTCTCGTTGGATTTCCGGTGGCTCTTCTTGAAGCGCTTGGAGCGCATCACCTCTTCCTCGTGGCTCATCTCCGAGTGCTCCGTGACGGCCGTGCCCACCGTACCCATCGTGGCAGCGGTATTCTGCATAGTGCCAGCGCTCTCATTGCTCTGAGCCGCTGGGAAACCCTTCTTCTGCTGCACCTCCTTGGGCTTCGCGGATGAGTAGTCCCCACTGCCGTCCACGGTGTCCTCGTCTACCGAATCCGAGTCGTAGTCGCTATCGATATCCGCTTCGTCCACCATCTCGAACACGTCGTTGCCCCACTTGGTGGCCATCACGTCCGCATCCTCCCTACCATCATCGCCATTGGAGGCCTCCATGCTCACCTTGGCGTTGCCCGAGATGGATTGGAAGATCTCGTTTTCGGTGACTGTCTTCACGTCCACGTTCATGGCCTTGTCTTGGGCCTTATCGTATGAAGGCGGTGGTGCAAACATGGAGTTTGCACCCGCGGTCTTTGAGGCCCGACCCGTACCAGAGTCCGTCACAACACCCACAGACGTAGGGGTCTTGGTGGGCGGGGCTGGTTGGGTGCGCATCCAGGGGTGCATGATGACCTGCTGCAGCGTGAGCCTCCTGCTGGGCTTCTTTTGCAGCATGTTCTCTAGCAGGTCCTGCAGCTTGTCGTCGCAAGGCCCAGGAAATACCAGCTTGTCGTTCTGGATCTTGTTGGATAGCGCCACAATATTCTTTGCGATAAAGGGTGGGTTGCCGAACTTGAGCATCCACATGGTTGCCCCCAGGGCCCAGATATCCGCAAGCTGTCCTGAGAACTCTTGTCCTGTGTCGAAGAGCTCTGGCGACATGAATGCAGGCGTACCCGAGGCATCAGCGAGCTTCTGCCCCGAAGCGTGCAGCATCTTGGAGATACCGAAATCAGCTATCTTCACCACGCCATCGTCCCCAATAAGCAGGTTCTGAGGCTTGATGTCGCCGTGTACAACGTTCTGGAAGTGCAAGTAGCGGATGCCTGCCGCCACCTGGCGGAAGATGTTCCAGAGCTCGAGGTTGGACAGGGGCTGGAAGTTGTACTCATCCTCGCCCGATCTTTCGCCGCCGCCTCGAGACTTGAGGATGTTGATGAGGTCGCCCTTCTTCATGTACTCCAGGATAAGGTACATCTTGTTCACATTAGGATCATCAAGCACCTCAAACAGGCGGAGCACATTGGGGTGCAGCAGCTTCTTCATCACGGCGATCTCTCGCTTCACATCCTCGAAGTATGTCTCCTCTGTACTGCCGCTCTTCTTCTTGCGCAGCATGTCCTTGGAGAAGATCTTCACGGCGTACAGGTGGTCCGTCAGTCTGTCTTTACATAGCCGCACCTCGCCATAACTGCCCGCGCCCAGCCCATCGAGCAGGATATAGTTGTTGACGATGTAGCGCTTGTTGAGCCAGTCGCCCGCTGTGGGCTTGGCGTGAATAAGAGCAGACGGTAATTGTGCCTTGTTTCTCTTCACGTCCGTGGTCTCTTTCACCTCGTGAGGATTCTTCGTCGTGGGCTTGGGAGGTGCGTTGTGTTGACCTGCGCGGCGCTGTCCCATCGAGTTGGAGCCCATCGCATCGCGAGAGCTCTGGCGATCTGAAGGGATAGGAGCCGGTCCTGTCTTCTTCCCCACTATGGGAGACTGAGCTAGCGGGTTGACGCCTCCCGTATGGAGGGCAGTCTGAGAGGGCACCTTGTTGCCATCCGGAGCTTTCCCCATGGGGCGCACGGGGCTCGGCGTGGTGAGCCCAGAGGGCGGCCCCTGCTTTGCCCCCCCTTCTCCAGCGATTCGGAAGGATCTCCCTGTCTCTGATGGCGGTGGAGAAGCAATGGCAAGCGTAGGTACTTTCGAAGGGCGTGCAACAGCCTTGGCTTCTTCGCGTGGCCCAAAAGTGGCGTACATCTCGTCGTCCTTTTCTTCGTTCGGGAAGGGTCGCACTGGGATACCCCGCCCAGGCGGAGGCGTCTCCGGAGGCTTGAGTGAGTCAGTAGATGCTGTGCGCTGGCTGGTGATGATACTCTTGTTGCTTGGACTAGCACTGCTCATAATGCTGCCCTCACTGGCATTCTTGGGCGCCGTCTTCATGGGCGACTGGCTGGTGTCGAAGGCCGTCCAGTCATATAGCCCACCCTCACCAACATCCTCGTCGCTGTCATCTTCACTCTCGTCTCCCACCATCTCCTCCTTCGGCTCCGCAGTCTTGATTGTTCGAATGGGAGTTTTCACTCTGCTATTCGGCGTCGTCCCCGCCGCTGCTGCTGACTTTCTCTCTGAAGGCGGCGTAACTACGCGTGAGTCATGCATCGATGAATTCACAGAAGGCAGTGACGTCACATTCGATGATTGTGGCTTAAACTTAGACGCCATCAATGGTGCGCCCTCTTTCGGTCCAATAGGCTTTGCTAATATTGAAGGTGCCTCTACAACTTGGTTCGTAGCTACCCCCGCCCCTGCTGCTGCCGCCGCTCTTGCCACTTGGACACTGTTCGGTGCTTGGCCCGGTTTTGGTGGTGGCCCCGGCCTACTTCGTGGAGGTGGCGGCCGTGGCCGGCCATTAGGCCCTACTTGAGGTTTATTAGCATTTCTAGCAGCCAACGCGCGCGGATCAATAGATTGCTGCACCTCTGAATTAGACTTCTTGTACAGCGGCCCGTCCGTTAATCGTTCTAATTTCGGTCCTACTCCATCAGTCCACTCTTGCGCTTGTATCTGATTAAAGGACCCTAGCTCCTCTAGCGTGTCATCGTAATCGCGCTGGACATCTTTATATCCCGGCAGACCGAGGGCCATTTTCTTCAGTCTTCTCTCGGACACCCCCGTCTTCTTGCTGTCCACTGTGTCATTCTTGATGTCAGAATCGAAAGGACTCGATGCGAACGGTGACTCGGCATACTCTGACCCCTTAGGCTCTGCTTGAGACGGAGTCCCCAGTTGTGCTGCCTCCAGGCCTCCTGGCTCGCGTGGGGTTGATGCACCAGCTCCCATGCCTCTACCTAGCAATTACCATTGTAATTTATCCTGTCGCCATTAAACTGGCGTTGGCCTAAACACGCTTCATCTTGCGCTAATTCGCAATAAGCTTCGAATGCTTTCAATGCACTAGGACCTGTCTTATACTCCAACATGAAGCTCATTCTTATTACCTTGTTTGGAGTACTAGCAGTGCTGGCTTCAGTATCCGCGAATGTGTGGGAGTATACGGTGTTATCTAGCGAGGGAGAGGAGATATCGATGGCCAAGTACTCTGCTGCCAAGGTCTTGATTGTCGTGAACGTAGCTAGCAATTGTGGCTACACCTACTCGAATTACAGAGAGCTGGTGGACATTTATGACAAGTACCATAGTCAGGGGCTGGAGATCTTGGCATTTCCGTCGAACCAGTTCGGGGAGCAGGAACCAGGCTCAGACCGCGAGATTCAGAGTTTTTGCAATAACTACGGCATCACCTTCCCCGTGATGAAGAAGGTGGACGTCAATGGCCCCACAGCTATAGCGCTCTTCCAGTATCTGAAGGAGAAGACGGGAGGAGTGGAAATCAACTGGAATTTCAACAAGTTTTTGGTTATCGACGGCGAGCCAGTCAAGAGGTTTGGTGGAAATGTGAAGCCTTACACCATGCTAGACGAGATATTGCCTCACCTTGACGCTGGTGCGGGAGACCTTTAATTATCTTCATTATCACACACTATGTATAAAGTTTACAAATGTCATTAAACCATGAAATCAAGCGTGCCCGTGATGCTTTGGGGGTACAGGATCCAGACATCGTGCTCGTCGAAATAGCCCTCGTCGTAGTTATAGAAGGTACCCTCTTCGTCAAAGATGCCGTTGACATCCTGCCACTGACCTTCCTGGTCGAAGTAGCCGCCTTCCTGGTTGACGCTGGCCTGCATCTGTGCCTTCCAGAACACCTCGTCGTAGGAGCCCTGGCCATGAATAGCGTCGTAGGCAATGCGGTCGTCAACGGAGTGGTGGTGGAAGTCTGCATCCTTGGGCACCTCGTAGGTCTGTATTTTGGTGATAGGGTCATAGTAGTAGGAGTGGCCGTGCTCATCCTGGTACTGCACCCAATCTGGGGCCTTGTCGCGCACATTGTCGTAGAAGCCCTTCTTGCCGGTCTCGCCCAGGTTCATGAAGCTGCCACCTCGGATGCGCCGCATCATCGCTTCTTTTTCTGCCTTCCACTCCTTCCTCTTCTCATCCAGCTTCTTCTGGGCCGCGACAGCGTCGAACTGGTCTTTGTTGTCGAGGTAGCGCCGCCTCTCCTCCAGTTCCCGCATCCTCGCCTCCTCGCGGATGCGGCGCAGGATCTCCTGGTACTCTTTGGCCTCGTGCATCTCTCGGATGCGGATGGACTCGATGGCTTGTCTGCCAGCCTTTTCCTGCTCTGTCTGCTTGAGCTTCTCTTCTTTGTGGGCGGCAATGTCGCTGATGCGTGTGCGCTCTCTGCGTTCGCGGTCTCCCATCAGTTTCTCCTCCAGCCTTTGCGCCTGGCGGTCAAGCTTCTCGGCCCTCTTCTTCTCCTCGACCTTCTTGGCTAGGATAGCTGCACTCTCTAGCTGCTGGATGCGCCTAGTCTCTCTAGCCTCGTGCACCATGCCCAGCTTGTGAGCCCGCGTCTTGCTCACCTCCATCTCCTGCGTGTCATTCAGCTCCTGCTGCGCCGTTATGAGCTCCTCGTTGCGCTCCTTCTGGTATTTCTTGATCTGCTCGATGTACAGAATTGACTGCTCCGTGTTACTCAACTTGCCGGCATTGAGGCGTCTCTGTGTGGAGTCGCTCTGCTTCTCCTGCTTCATGGTCCACACCACGGAGCTCATACGGTTGCCCGTCTCGATAAGGTTCTTGCGCCCCGCCTTGACCATGCCGCTCATCTTCAGCTTCTTGCGGAACTTCGTGATGGCGTGCAGAGCTGGTTCCGACAAATATGCTTGCAATGGGTCACCCGCATGCGTCTCTCCCATGGTTTGTCCCAGCGCGTTAGTGCGGTGCTGCTGCATGAGCTCCAGCTGGTTGAAGGGGTCGGTCGGGTCGTTCTCGTCGAAGCTTATATGGCTCTTTGTTGATGCCTTACGACTTGAGGATGGCGTTGCACTGCCTCTGTCGCTCCCTTCCTCTCCATCATCCTCCTCATCATCTTCCTCCTCGCCCTCCTCTTCCTCCGACTCGGTGTAGTCGTCGTCATCATCCGTGTCAGAGTACATATTGTCTCCTCCGTAGAGGTCCTCGAACAGGCTCTGTTGCTCTGTGGCCACCTGACGCATAGTCTTGGTGCCCACTTGTAGCACGCTGTCAACCTTCTCCATGCGGTCCTTGCCCTTCATGCTCACCAGGCGCTTCTTCTCGCGACTCACGTTGGCGTTGGTGTCTAGCTGGGCAGCTGAGTTGGCCTCCCTAGCGACGAGGTTCAGTCTTTCTTGCAAGGTGAGTGTCGTCTTGCCCTTGCTGCTTGCCCCGGGGGATCTACCAGACGTCCTCACGGGAGAGAGCGGTAGCGCCTTGGCCTGCTCCTGCTGCGCCATCTTCATCTCCGTGCGCAGCTTCTTGTCCTGCGACTTCTCGTCCGTGCTGAAGCCGCCTCCGTAAAAGGTGGCCTGGTAGATGTAGTCGAGGATGTTCACCACTAGCCAGAATAGGCCCTTGCTTGGGTTCAGGTAGCGCGGGCAGATGCCGAGCTCGTCGCTGTGGAAGGCCACGCTGTCGATCCTCTTCAAGGCCTGGGCCAGCGAAATCTGGCTCAGGCCTTGCGCCGCGTAGAAGTCGTACGGCGCCTTGACGAAGAATTTCTTCGGCTTGTAGTTCTTGTTGAGGTAGTCCCGGATTGTCACCTTCTTACGGAAGAAGCGCGTGCACATGAAGGCGGGCCGGTACACCTTGCGCAGTCTCCAGCAGCCCTGGCTCTCCTTCACGTCGTCCGTGCCCCCCGCCGGTCGAGTAGCACCACCTCCTCCCTTAATGCTGGGTGAGGTTAACATCAGACTACTATTGCCACCGCCACCACCATCACCACCACCAGCAGCACCAGCAGCCTTCTTGCTGCTCGCAGCGGAGTCCAGCCTGCGCACCGAGCCCCGCGTGCTCGTCTCTTCTCTCCTGGAGGAGGCCCCCGCAGTCGTGAGGCCGCCCCGTGTGCCGGGTTTGCTCGACGCAGCAGCAGAAGCTGCCCCCCCCTCACACCTTTTGTGACTAGTGGAAGTACCAGCTGTCGTGAGGCCATCTCGCGTACCCGGCTTACTGCTGCTATCCGGTACCGGCGAGCGGGACCTTGACCTTCTTGAGCCCGAAGGGAATTCTGCGGGCCCATTATCTCCCTCCTCATCCTCCCCCTTCTCTGGCCGATGGTGATACCACTGAGGGATATCGGTCTCGCTGCCCACTAGGATGTACTCGTAGGCCTCTGCCCTCCTGGAGAGCAGGTCTGGCTCGTCTTCCACCAGGTTTGGGTTGGGCTTGCCTAGCAGCGTGGTCTTGATGGCAAGCCCCTTGATGCGAGAGTAATCGCAGCCCGCATCCGTGATGATGTTAATGAAGTGCTGCTTGTGTATCTTCACCTCTTGCAGAGTACGAGAGTCGTAGCAGTAGTGCAACATGGCCCGCGCCATGGCCACGGTCAACTCGAACAGCACGTAAAAGCGCGTGTTCTCCTCCTTGAAGAGCTTCACCACCTCGCTGCTATTCTTGTGCGGCTTGGGCACCAGCGATGCTATCAGTACCAAGGCCTCCATCTGTCCAGGCACGATATTGAGATTATTGGTCGATTTCAATACTCCGCTGACATGACACAGCCCGAAGGAGCACATGAAGTAGATTGAGTGGGCCTGCCAGCAATCCAGCTTGTCAAGCTTGGTGCCTTCGGTCGTCTTGGCCTCTCTACACTGTCGAATCTGCTTGACGATTTCTCTTGTTATCTCCTTGGCAGACTGCAATGCAGACTTGAATGTGTCTCGCACACCAAAGGCATTGTCTTTGTTAAAGAGCGTGTACGGATGAACGACGTCAAGCCGCTGCCTTGGATCCTCATGCATGACCTGTAGGCATTCCCCAAGAGCCATATGAACGCAGCGAGTTGCCAGAAATACCGTCTCTCCGTCCAAGTTGGGACTAGTGGCAAGATGCAAGCACAGAATGAACAAGCAGCCAGTGACCTCCATGACATTCGGGTTGATAGGACCGTGAAACATACCACTGTCGCCGTGAACACAGCCCACTCGGTCCAAAAGCTGCTTTACTCGGAAGCCAGGCATAATATAGGCGCTGCTCTCAGGGTCTGCTCGCAGGAAAGAACCTAAGATCGAGACGATGAGAGTCTCGTCGAGTTTCACCTTCCTGTCCGCGATGGGATCCCCCTGCAGCCCGAACATTGCGTAGAACGCTTCACTCAACCCTATCTTCTAATAACAAAATCATAATCCACAGCCATAGCCCACTCTGGAGAGCTTATGACGCTCTGTTTCGGGAAAGGCTCTCCCTAAGTAAAGAGGGTTTCAAATCAGGCTCATTATGGCATTTCGCGAGTTTGTAGTGGTAGACGCTGGTGGTTTTATGAACGTACCACCACAACCTAAGTCAGAGGTGGAGGAGTGGCTCTATGAGGTGAATTTGGATGCATTGAGGGCCAAACCCTTCAGCACCGAGGGCTATCGCTTTGTTAGCTCCGAGTCATTCAGTCTGAGCCCCCACTCCCACTCCTCAGTACAGGTACACATCAAAGCCCAGGAGGATAAGAAGACGCCCGGCAGCCTTGGACTCTTCTGTCATACGGACGGGCACGAAGAGGACACCTCTGTACTCGATGG
>MDTE01010385.1_pt1 | contig 16654 bp, 13 predicted proteins | sample 811231 | NCBI WGS metagenome assembly MDTE01 (sample SAMN05326651, study PRJNA326480) | marine metagenome | isolation source: seawater | place: Indian Ocean: Red Sea | collected 2010
ATGTAGCTGCGGAGGTTGTTGAGCATCATGTTCATCAGGTCGTTCTCCAGATCGTTAATCAACCAGCTAAACCAAGAGGCACCGTCAAAGGACTGGGGTCAATGCCGGGCAACACCTCTTTATCAGATATCAGGTGCCACTATCTCCAGTCTTGACACGCGCTACGAATCGGAGCGACGGTGCGAATGTCATTTACCTTCTCGGGAGCAGTGCTGTGAAGCGAAGCGCATACCTACTGTCCTCTCTAGTGTTCACAGGTTTAGTGATGTCTCCACCTGTCGAGACACAGGAGATTGCGAACGAATATAGACAAGTAGCTGACCGTCTTATTGATGCTTTGACTGAGAATCACGATGCCTATGAGAGACTGACCGAATTGGTCGATCGCTTTGGACATCGGGTTTCTGGCTCGGTGGCACTCGAGCAGGCAATCGACTGGATCATGGATGAGATGCAGGCTGATGGGCTCGAGAACGTTCGGGGAGAGACCGTTATGGTGCCGCATTGGGTTCGCGGAGAAGAGTCGCTAAAGATGATACTCCCACGACCGAAGAACCTACCGATGCTCGGTCTCGGAGGGAGTATCGCAACACCCTCCGGCGGAGTTCGTGCAGAACTAATGGTAGTGAGCAGCTTCACAGAGCTAGAGCGGCGAGCGGAAGAGGCAAGGGGCCGCATTGTTTTGTTTGATGTTCCATTCACCAACTACGGCCAGACTGTCGCGTATCGAACGGGCGGTGCTTCGGCCGCAGCGCGTGCAGGTGCAGTAGCCAGCTTGATTCGATCTGTCACACCGTATTCTCAACAGACGCCGCACACAGGCCAGATGAGCTATGAGGAAGGCGTCCCACGCATCGCACACGCAGCTATAACAGTGGAGGATGCGGAGCTTCTACACCGGATGGTTGATCGTGGAGAACGTGTTGAGCTGTTGCTTGAGATGAATGCACAAATGCTGCCAGATGCTCCTTCCAGAAATGTTATGGGCGAGATTGTTGGAAGCGAATATCCAGACGAAGTGGTAGTTCTAGGTGGGCATATTGATTCATGGGACGTAGGACAGGGTGCGATGGATGATGCTGGCGGAGTGGTTGCTGCTTGGGAGGCAGTCCGGATGATGAACGATCTCGGGCTAAGGCCTCGACGAACGGTTCGCATTGTCGGTTGGACTAGCGAAGAGAATGGTGGACCCGGTGGCAGAGCATATGCCGAAGCTCATGCCGATGAATACCATGTACTCGCGATGGAGTCCGATGCAGGTGTTTTCGAACCTCAGGGATTTGGGTTCACCGGTTCGGAGGAGGCGTTCGGGATGATCACTGAGATTGGGACGCTACTCACGCGGATCCATTCAGGGGCCATAAGCCGAGGCGGTGGCGGTGCAGACATTACTGCGCTCATGGAAACGGGTGTGCCTGGTATGGGTTTGCAGGTCGATGGAACACGTTATTTCTGGTACCACCACTCTGATGCAGACACGATTGACAAACTTGACCCTGACGAGGTGGCACGTTGCGCAGCGACGATGGCTGTGATGGCGTATGTGGTTGCGGACATGCCGGTACGGCTGCCGCGATGACGCTACGCTGAGTAAATTCTTAGGATCAGGAAAAACAATTGGAGAGATCTGGAATGCCCGAAGCGAGGCACTCACTCAGAAAGCGCATGATTGGTGCGATGTTCCTTAACATCGATGTGTTTGAGGAGGTAGAACACGACAGAACTGCTACCGGTCAGGCCGCGACAGTCGTACTGATGGTTGCGGTCGCAAGTGGTATAGGTGCATCAGGGCTTGGGTTGTATGGGACCATGGTAAGTTCTGTAGGAGCACTGATCGATTGGGTTGTCTGGGCTGGAATCTGTTACGTAGTCGGGGATCAGCTCTTCGGCGGTAAGGCCACATGGGGTGAACTTTTGCGCACGCTCGGATTTGCTCAGACACCTGGATTGCTGTTGCTCCTGGTTCTTATCCCAATACTACACGATCCCATTATCGTTCTTGTCTTGCTCTGGAGTGCTATTGCAGGCTTCATTGCGGTGCGTCAGGGACTCGATATCGGAAACGTCAAGACACTATTCACGATTATCTTGGCGACAGGTGTGGTTGGCTTTATAGAATGGATCCAACAAGTGCGAATACTCAGCGATCTTCCTTGACCTCCTTATAGAGTAGATCTCCGATGGAATTTGGCTGGAATCCATCGATGTGGGCTTCACCGGTTCCATTTGGAATGGGGCATGAGAAGCCGGGACACTTCCGAGACATGGCACGTACATGGTGGAAGAACCGGGATCAACTCGAATACGCGACGCGAATCCTCAAGGATGGTGTGTGCGACGGATGCGCACTGGGCACCACTGGAATCCACGATTTCACGCTTGACGGAGTGCATCTGTGTTCGATTCGGCTAGAACTCCTGCGTTTGAACACTATGGGTGCGCTCGACCCCAAGCATCTCAATGAGGTGGATTCTCTCGTTGAACTTTCGGGAGAAGATCTGCGGGAACTCGGTCGCATTCCGTTCCCGATGGTACGGTATGGGGGAGATCGAGGCTTTACTCGGCTCGGATGGGATAATGCTCTTGAGCTGATTGCAGATCGGGTCCGTAAGATCGACCCGAAGCGACTCGCCTTCTATCTGACGTCTCGGGGAATAACGAATGAGGTGTACTACGGTGCTCAAAAAGTCGCTCGATTCTTGGGCACCAACAACATCGATAATTCCGCTCGTATCTGTCATGCACCAAGTACCACCGCATTAAAGCGTTCAATCGGATACACCGCCTCTACGTGCTCATACAGTGACTGGATTGGGACTGATGTGCTTGTCTTCTTTGGGTCGCACGTAGCGAACAACCAACCTGTGGCAACGAAGTACATGTATCGAGCTAAGGAAAAAGGCACTCGCATAGTTGTTGTAAACTCGTTCCGTGAACCTGCTATGGAGCGCTACTGGATCCCGTCAATCTTCGACAGCGCGCTCTTCGGCTCTAAGCTTGCGGACGAATTTTTCCAAGTGCATCAGGGTGGGGACATAGCATTTCTTAATGGCGTGCTGAAGCACCTTATTGAACTTGGAACAATTGATAGCGAGTTCATTAAAAAACAGACTGTTGGCTTCGACGAATTGAGGGTGTCAATCGAAAATCAGCCGTGGGAAGACCTGGAGCGATTTAGCGGTGTCGACCGGAGCGAGATGCTGGTTTTTGCAGAAATTATTGCGTCGGCCCGTAGCGCTGTTTTTATCTGGAGCATGGGCATTACCCAACACCGCTTCGGAGTCGATAACGTCCAGGCAATCGTAAATCTAGCTCTATCTCGTGGGTTCCTAGGTCGAGAAAAGTGCGGGCTTATGCCGATTCGAGGGCACAGCGGTGTGCAGGGTGGAGCAGAGGTGGGAGCCGTCCCGTGGACATTCCCAGGAGGTCGTACAGTAGATGAGGATGGTGCCTCTGAAATGTCGAGTTTATGGGGTTTTGATGTACCTGATTGGCGCGGACTCTCAGCGGTAGAAACGGTGCACGCTGCTTATCAAGGCGAGATTGATATGCTGTGGGCGATTGGTGGAGATTATCTGGGTACGCTTCCTGATCCAGAGTACTGCAGAGAGGCCCTCACTCGTGTACCACTCAGGGTACATCAGGATATTGTTCTTTCCCATCAGATGTTTGTTGATCCTTCTGATACGGTAGTCCTCTTACCTGCAACAACTAGGTATGAACAACCCGGCGGGGGCACAGAGACGGCAACGGAGCGCCGAATCTATTTCTCCCCTGAGATCCCAGGTCCTCGAATTGCGGAGGCACGCTCTGAATGGGAGGCACTCGTCGATCTTGCAAGCAGAGTTGATCCAGAACGTGCCCAGCTCTTAGAGCTCACTGATGGTCCAGCAGTCCGGCGAGACATTGCGCGTGCCGTACCATTTTATGCTGGTATCGAAGATCTTCGTAGTGCTGGGGATCAAGTACAGTGGGGTGGTCCTAGGCTGTGTGAGGATGGGCAGACTGCTTTATCTGATGGTCGGTCCCACTTTCATGCCGTGAAGCCTCCCGAACTAGACATCCCCGATGGCTATTTCCATTTGAGTACACGGAGGGGTAAGCAGTTCAACTCCATGGTCCAAGCCAAGGTGGATCCCCTGACAGGTGGTAAGCGTGATGATGTATTCATGTCGGTTTCTGATGCTCAGCAGTTGGGCCTGTCTCATGGGGATCCGGTGACACTGCGTTCTGAGATTGGAATGGTTAGTGGGCGTTGTCACATAGCACCGATGAAAGAACGGAACCTCCAGATGTTTTGGCCTGAGGCCAACCCTCTGATTCCTAGGGGCGTTGTGGAACCTCAGTGCGGTATTCCCGATTATTCGGCGGTTGTCGAGGTGGTTTCTCGCCCGTTGGGTGAGGAGCCTGAATAGTGATCGGTAAAGCCAGCCCTACCCGCGTGGTTCAGGTCTCTCGCCACCGTGGCGGTCGGGTCCAACGGGCTAAAGATAGCCTCTCTGTCGAGGAGCCACTTGAAATCCGTATCGCTTGGGGAAATGTGGAGGCAAGGGCGGTTGAAGCGCTTGCAGTCACTATGAGAACACCTGGAGACGATTTCGATCTGGTTGCTGGCTTCCTTTTAGGGGAGGGGATCCTTGATTCTGCAGACGGACTCCAAGAACTCACGTACTGCAGAGGACAAGAGACTCAAGAATACAACGTTGTAGAAGCAAGACTTCGTCCCGGTATCAGCTTTGATCTTGAGCGGTTACGGAGGAATATCTTCACATCTTCCAGTTGCGGTATCTGTGGTAAGGCTTCATTAGAGGCGGTGGCTGTTTCTGGTTGTACTGAACTAGAGGATGAACTGCGTGTTGAGGGAGAGCTTCTCCCACGGCTACCCGAGAAACTTCTTGAGGGGCAGGATGTGTTTGCGCGGACGGGTGGATTGCATGCTGCTGGTCTTTTTGGATCTGATGGCGAACTACATGGGTTGAGCGAGGATGTTGGTCGTCACAATGCAGTCGACAAGACTCTTGGACGAGCGTTCTTAGATCGAGAGCTTCCTGCGGATGACCGCATCTTAGTCGTAAGCGGCCGAGCCTCATTTGAGATTGTGCAGAAAGCGCTGATGGCAAGGGTGCCGGTCCTGGTTGCTGTGGGCGCCCCGTCAAGCTTAGCGGTAGATCTCTCGGAGGAGTTCGGTCAGACACTCGTGGGCTTCGCTCGAGATGGTGGTTTCAACGTGTACTGTGGGGACATGAGGCTCATTTGAGGTCCAGTAGCCGACTTCTCGGTGCTGTCTTGGCGGGTGGTCGAGGCCGTCGGTATGGGGGTGACAAGGCAAGCGCGGTAGTAGGCGGGCAACTTCTGGTCGAGAGATCAATCTCAGCCCTTGAGCAGGTGGTACAGGATATGATTGTAGTAACGTCCCATCAGCTTCCCGACAGTATCGTCGTCCCTTGTATCCCAGATCGGTTTGTTGATGCGGGCCCTCTTGGTGGTCTTCATGCGGCACTCCATGCTGCAGCGGAGTACGGAATCTCCGGAGTACTTCTGCTTGCTTGCGACATGCCGTTGATTACTCCGGAAGTTCTGCGTGCTATTCTAGGAGCAATGGATGATTTCCCTGCGGTTGCCCCACTGCGCGAAGAAGGTGTTGAGCCACTTTGTGCTGCATATCGTATAGATACATTGCGAACGGCAGAGGAGCTGTTGATAGGAAATGATCTGTCTTTACATCGATTCTTCAGAGAGATTGGTGGTGTACCGATCGATCTAGAGGGGTTAGGCATGGAGTGTGAAGATGTCTTCCTCAACGTCAACGAACAGTCAGACTGCATCCGAGCTAATACACTTCTTTCAGGGAGTTCTTGAGGGTGAGTGACCGGGTAGGCCCATTCAAAAAGATTTCATATTTGAGCTGTCTTTTATATGCTTGCCGATGTAGGGCGCTTAAGCGAATCTTGAGATAACCTTTCTTCCCATACAGCCACACAACAATGAGAATTAACTCCAAGTGCTTGAATCTATCCCTGGTCCTAGGTCTTGCGGCTTGTGCATCGTCTGGAGCCCCAGCCCCCGAGCCTGCTGCTCCAGCTGAGGCTGCTCCAGAGCCGGCGGCAGTCTCCTCGTCCGCGCTTGGCTTCACGTCTGCGCAGGCAGATCGTGGACGTGATGTCTTCCGGTCTGCCTGTACGACATGCCACTACTCAGAGGAGTTTAATGACCAAACCTTCAAGCGTAGTTGGCGTCGTAGTTCAGCCGGAGACCTTTACGATTTCATCGCCACAGCTATGCCGGAGGATGCTCCGGGTAGCTTGCCTCCAGCGCAGTACGCAGAAATCGTCGCTTATTTCCTTCAGATGAATGGTTTTGAGGCGGGTTCGATGGAGTTACCTGCAGATGCAGACGCTCTAAGCGAACTTAGCTTGGCCCCATTGGGTGGCTGAGAGGAGATACATAAGCTCCTGCTTTACTAGGCCGTAAGATAGCCTGAAGGAAAGATCCTACCCGACTGCAGATGGGTAGGATCTTTCTTATTTGAGGGTGGACCCCATAATAGTCATCCAAGAAGAAATACAGATGGATCGTCAAGGAGGAACTATGTCGTCGTCATGCGCCTCAGCTATCACACTCTTTACGGTCACCGCTCTAGTCTTTGTTGGATGCACAGATAGCTCCGGTACAGCAAACATGGCTGCAGCTGGGGCTGACTACTATCCCAACGCAGTCACTGGCGAGGGGATTCCAAACCCTAATCCCAATCGGATTGGGAATTGGGCAAGCCTCCCTGAAGGTCGTGAATGGGGGTCAACTGCAGGGATGGATACTGATCCGACAGATGGCCATGTCTGGGGATATGAGCGTTGTGGCTCGGGCTCAGCTGGAGGCCCCGGCGTCAACTGCGATAACAATCTGGTTGACCCAATTTTCAAGTTCGACCGTAATACGGGAGATGTCTTAGCGAACTTTGGGGTCGGTGTGTTCGTGACACCGCATGGTATTTACGTGGATGACGATGGTACGGTATGGGCCACAGACTTTGCGGGTAACCCGGAAGGCACAAAGGGCCACCAGGTCCATAAGTTCAGCCCGGACGGTGAACTGCTCATGAGTCTCGGCACAGCTGGTCAGCCAGGTAACGACCCTGCGCATCTCAATCAGCCAAATGACGTTATTGTTGCACCTGACGGAAGCATCTTTGTGGCTGACGGGCACAGCGGACAGAACATGACAACTGCCCAACAGATGGCTGAGGGACGTGCTGCAGGCCTTACGGGCCGAATCGTCAAGTATTCTGCCGACGGCGAGTATCTCATGGAATGGGGTGAGATCGGAACGGAGCACGGTCAATTTCGGACACCCCATGCGCTCGAGTTTGATTCGCAGGGTCGCCTCTGGGTCGCCGATCGAGGTAACCATCGGATCGAGATCTATGACCAAGAGGGCAACTACCTAGAGTCGCGTTACCTCTATGGCCGAATCAGCGACATATTCATCACGGACGATGACATGGTGTATGCCATCGACTCCGAGTCCAGTGAGGCCCGACATATTAACTGGAGGAACGGTGTCCGGATTGGACCGGTCGATCAGGACTGGCTCGTGGGGTTCATTCCTCCTTGGGAGTCCGCGAGCCGCCCGCAGAATGGTGTGACGGGTGAAGGCATTGCTGTGGATGCGGACGGTAACGTATATGTGGCTGAGGGCCCGGCCTCTCTCGCCGACGCTGGTTCGGCATTTACAAAATATGAGATCGGTGGGATGTAGAGTGTCTCCGTTTCCAGCTGCATACTGCTAAGGCAAAGCTCTGCGGCGCCGGGCGGATGTTCCGGTAGCAACACGTGATGTATCTACATTGCTGCTTTGCCCAATGAGACTTCGATGATTCCGTCTGATACAATAACCCGACCTGATCTCCCAAGGCGCACTAGGACTCGAGCGCCTTGGGCGCTTGCTCTTGTCTCGGTTGCTCTTGTCGCACTCGCGGCAGTTCCCATCTATGTAGGTGAGCGGGTTGCATCACTCCAGGATCAGATCACAGAGACATTGCAGCCCGCTCTTGAATCAGCAGCCCGGCTATCGCTTTACCAGTCAAGGCAAATGGCCCGGCTACAATCCTTCCTGCTCACAGGGGATCGGACGATCCGTATTCGCTACAACGCTGCCAGTGCAGAGGAGGACAGTCTATACAACGACCTTAGTGATTTAGTCAGGGTCATGGATCTCGATGTTAGGGAGCGTCTCGCCCGGTTATCCTCAGAATCGACACGCTGGCGGTTTGGGCATCTCTCCATCTTTGGTGAAGTAGCTGGGCCTGAAGCAGGAGATGCACTCTGGACGCAAGTCCAAGGAGAATATGATGAGTTACAAAGTGCTACTCGTGAACTCGAGAGGGTAATCAAGGGTGAAGTAGACCAAGGTCGTAGGGATACTCGGTGGTGGCGGACAATGCAGACGTGGATCATGATCGGACTCTCGATCCTTGCCCTAGGATCTTTACTAGTCATAGCACGTGTCAGTTGGCGTGTCAGGCGGCTTGTAACTGAAGCTGAGAGAAGAGAGGACGCCCTTCATCAAACAGTCAAACAGCGCGATGAAGTGGTCTCAATTGTCTCCCATGACTTGCGCAACCCTCTTGGTGTTGTCGCTGGCGCTGCAGATACCCTGATCGAGCTTCCTTTGGACCGTGAAGAGCGCGAAAGACAAGCCACGATCATCGCGCGCTCAGCGAGCCGGATGAGCCGGCTCATTGAAGACTTACTCGACGTTTCACGGATTGAGGCAGGAGCATTTGTGGTTCGTCCGTCAGCTGAAGAAGCGATCTCAGTGCTCGAGGAGGTTCGCGACATGTTTGAAGTTCACGCCGAGGAAGCACAGGTTGCGCTCACGGTTGGACCGGTATGTGACGTCCCTGTCCGAATGGATCACGATCGGGTTGTCCAAGCGCTAGCAAACTTGGTGGATAATGCTCTCCGTTTCACTCCGGAAGGTGGAGTGGTCACGTTAAGTGGGGAGGTTCTCGATCAGGAAAGGGTGTCCTTGTCAGTTTCTGATACTGGAGTGGGACTTACTCAAGATGCGTTGGACAACCTCTTCAGTCGCTTCTGGCAAGCCGAGGGAGATAAGAAGGGGCGAGCCGGACTTGGGTTGGCAATCGTCAAAGGCGTGATCGAAGCACATGGTGGCGAAGTTCAAGTTGAGTCGGATCCAGGTATAGGATCGACTTTCCATTTGGTACTTCATCGAGCCTAAGGAAATGGCAAAATATTGGGCTCGCGTGTAGTGATAGCAAAAGCTGAGATTAGGTTAGAACTTGCTCATCAGCTCTACATTACCCTGGTTTTCACCGAAAAAAGCATATATATGTGCTTGCTGGGAGATAGTGTTTTCAGAGTGCGGAATGAGGACATCATTTAATTTATCTTTTCATCATCGGTTGACCCTCAATCCTTTTGTTGCATAAAATACCATGTTGGGAGTGTTGTGATCGCTTTCTTAGCATCTCAACACTCTTTGTCAGGTATGAATTTTATTGAGTTTAAGTACTAGTCCTAACGGGTCCTTCTTACAGGACAGGAACAGCGGGGGAAACCCCGAGGGAGATCCAAGCCCATGCTCGGACGGATACGCCTAATCCTAAGCTTTGTGCTCGCCATTCTTTTGGTTGGCCCAGTAACCCTGATGGCTCAGAACCAGGGTCGCTTCAATGTCCTTATTCCATATTTCGAACCGCTTGGCGATGCCGATGACGATTTCGGCAAGGATGCATCTGAAGAGCTTCGTGACCTCATCAACACGCTGGCTACTCATCAGCCTGTAGACAAAGATGACATTGAGGACGAGGCAGATCGCTTTGATATAGATATGGATGAATTGAACTGTATTCGGACGCGACAACTCTCATCTCAAATGAATGCTGAGGTAGCACTCTGCGCTTCTTACACCGAGAACCCAGACAAATCTTGGACAGTGAACGCTGAGTTCTGGGATATTCAGTCCAATGAGTCATTTACAGTCTCTGAGATTACGGTTGGCGAGAGAGAGGAAGAGGCAGCAGCCAGCCACATCTTCACAGAATTCGACCTCTACGTTCAACAAGTAAGAGCGGCTGCTATCTGTGGCGATTATTTCGCGAGTCAGCAATGGGATAACGCTCTCCGTAACTGTGACCAGGCGCTCGAGCTAAACGAAAATGCAAATGAGACCAGGTATCTACGAGGCCGCATCCTCTATGAGATGGAACGCTATCCTGATGCGCTCGAGGAGTTAGATAGAGTTCTTGCTGTGAACGGTTTTCACGAGGAAGCACTGCAGCTAGCTGGCTACATCGCTACAGTCGAAGAGCAGCAAGATAAGGGTCGAGAGTACTACGGCCGCTACCTTGAGCTCAATCCTGGCAATGCCGCAATTCGTATGCGGATTGCTTACGACCTTGCGCAAGCTGGTGACCCAGTAGGTGCAATGGACTTCATTCAAGTGGGTCTCGACGTCGATGCAGAGAACGTTGATCTCTGGGAGCAGTATGGAGGGTTTGCCTTCAGGGCAGCAACTGATGCACAGCAAATGGCTGCGTTGGGCGCAGGTGACGATGCAGGTATCTCACCAGAGGTGCAGGAGTACTACCGTCGAGCCATCAATGCCTACGAGAGGGTTTTTGAAGGTAAGGGGGCCGAGACACCGGTGGGGCACCTGAGAAGTATCCTTGGCGCTTATATTCAGCTTGAAGAGTTAGATGCCGCAATCGAATTTGGTGGGCAGGCGCTTCGGACTCATGGAGAGGAAGACGTGCTCTGGTCATTCTACGCTGATGCCCTGCAGCGAGCTGGTAGGCTTGACGAAGCGATCGCGGCACTTGACCGAGTAAGAGAAATCAACCCATCGCACCCCAGTGCTAGCCTCCGTCAGGGGAATTGGCTGATTGAGGCAGGTCGTCTAGAGGATGCAGTGACGGTGCTTAAGGACGCTGTGGCTAGTAATCCAGCACAGGCTGAATCAGCAGCACGGATGGTTTTTAATGATGCTTATCAGAAGGGTTACCAGGCAAAAGAGTATGCTTATGCTATAGCCGGAATGACGATGGCTAAAGAATTGCCTGGCCTGAGTGAAGGGTTGATGAGCCAACTCAACTTCTGGCATGGTTTCAGTATCTACCAGGCTGCGGTTGTGGAGCAGGAGCCTCAGACGCTTGGCAGTGCGCGGTCAACTCTGCCGAAGTTCCAAGAGGCAATGGGGCTACTAGGGCAGAGTGGAGATTATCCAGGCACCGTTAATGTGAATCTTACTCAGGTGCTGGAAAATCTGAGTACATATGTGGAGATCCAAGAGGCGATCATCAAGCGAGGAGAGTAACTTTGGCTTGATCGCTTGACGGACTAAATCACTGGATTAAGACGCCCCGGGGCTATTTGCTCCGGGGCGCTTTCATTGGCCCCTTACCCACTTTTATCCACCAGCCCTGGCCGGCACATTCGGTTTTTATTCGTATTCCTGAAAAATTGGTCTTATGGGTGAATACGAGATCACCTTTCTGATAAAAGGGCTTTCTACACATCGGCCACCCCTTTAGAAAACCAAAAATTAGCAAAAAAAGACCCTTGACGTCGTGATCCAGCAATAGGTATGTTGCTCCATAGCATCCCACTTCATCCCACTTCGTACCACAATAGGCCGGGATTTGACTGGTTTTGTCGGACAGTACGAGCATCAGATGGACGAGAAGGGGAGGGTCAGTCTTCCTTCGGCATTCCGCCGAGAGGCTGACACCGACCGCTTCGTTCTTCTTCAATGGGAGAAGCCGTACCTCACGCTTTTTCCAGGACCCAAGTGGGCAGAGGTTCAGGAGCGGCTTCTTGAATACCGACGGAACGATCCTAGTGCCTGGAATCATGTGAGGTTGATTGTTGCGAATGCGGTGGAAGTCTCACCAGACAGGCAGGGTAGAGTGCTAGTCCCAGCCGGCCTCCAAGAGGCTGCGGGGCTTTCAGGTACGGTGCTCGTTAGCGGAAATCTTGATCGGGTTGAGCTCTGGAACCCAACCACGTATTCAGAGGATGTCCGAGAGCCTGTAGATGACCTCGGTAACTTTGTTCACAGGCTTTTCGGATGAGCGAAACTAACTGGAGACCTTCTGCAGCCGGGATGCCGCTAGAGAACGGTCAAGATTTGGCGAGCTTCCACGAACCTGTATTACATGCTGAATTATTGGACTTTCTTCAACCTCGCCCGAAACAACTCTACTTGGATGGAACCGTGGGAGGCGGAGGCCATGCACGGCAGATTCTCGAGGCCTGCGAGGATTGTCTGCTCTTGGCAGTGGACCGAGATCCAGAGGCTCTCTCCGTCGCAAGAACAACATTGTCCGATCTTAAGGATAGGGTGCGCTTTCTCCAAGGTCGATTCGAGGTGGCCTCAGAAGACACTGAGGTACGTAATCGAGGTCTAGACGGTGCACTTCTAGACCTCGGTGTGAGCTCCCATCAACTCGATTCCGATAGTCGTGGGTTCACGTTCCGCCGTGGCGTGGCACTAGATATGCGTATGGATACGTCGCAGGGACATGACGCGAGAAGATTCCTTGCAGATGCGAGTGAAACACTACTCACAAGTGTCTTCCGTGATTTTGGTGAAGAACCTAAGGCGAGGCGACTCGCAAGGGAGATAGTGAAGCGCCGTATGACGAGTCCTCTTGAGACAAGTGATGATCTCGTGGCGGCCTTGCTGGTAGCCCTTGGGCGTTCACCATCGCCTCAGGATAAAGCCAGGATCTTTCAGGCTATCCGAATTGCAGTGAATGAGGAAGTTGAGTCGTTGCGACTGGCTTTACCAGCGATCCGTGAGGTGTTGAACGAAGGTGCTGTGTTGATTGTGATCGCATACCACTCCATTGAAGATCGTATTGTTAAGAATGCATTTCGGGACTGGAGCAAGAGCTGCATATGTCCGCCGAAGCTTCCGATCTGCGCTTGTCGTGGATGCGCCTTGGGAAAGACGCTAACAAAACGTCCGATCAGGCCTAGCCCCGGAGAAATCGAGACAAACGTTCGAGCACGGAGTGCCCGCATGCGTGCTTGGCGGAGGGCTGCTTAATGAAGTCGGAGACCCTGGGCCGTAGTGTATTTGCCTTTGCAGTTGTTTTTGTCTTCGGTGCGTTGAGCATGGGCGTGACTTGGAGGCAGAGCCGAGCCTTTGAGACGGGGAAAGCGCTTGATAGCCTCAGGCAGGAGGTCTCAGTTGCCGAGGCTGAGCGTGTGAGGTTGGAGCAACTCATTCAGGTACTTGAAAGTCGACAAAGGGTTGTTCCGGAAGCTCGAGATCGCCTAGGCATGCATACACCATCTGGTAATGAATTGGTGCTTCTACTGCCCCAAGAGAGGGCACCATGAAGCGTTGCACTAATCAATCCAATCCTAGCCCCTGGCGTCGTAGAACACTTCTTGGCTTTTGGCTTGCTATCTCGTCACTCATTTGTGCTCGCGCGATTCAGATCCAAGGCGTGCAGTCTTCCGATTGGCGTGAGATAGCGGAAAATCAGCATCGTGAAGATCGAGAAATTCCTGCGGAGAGAGGATCTGTCATGGATCGTGATGGATTACCGATTGCTCTCTCACAAGAGCGTTTCAGAATCGGTATTGCTCCTCACGAGCTAAGAGACCCCGACAAAGCAGCAGCGCTTCTCACCGCAAGCTTGGGGATTTCTTCGTCTAAGGCATGGGCAGTCACCTCGAATGGAAGACGTTGGAATGTAATCCCTGGTCGTTACCCACCCACGGTTCAAGAAGCTCTAAATAAGGTGCGAGGTGTCTATCTTGAACGGGAACTCCAGCGTTATCACCCGCACGGCGACCTTGCGCGCGGCCTTCTTGGCGTTGTGTTAGACGATGTCGGACAAGGCGGTATTGAGCAGGCCTTCGAACAAGTACTCAGGGGCACGCCGGGCCGGGAAGTCGTTGCAAGAGATAATACAGGGCAAGCGATTCCTGCGGAGCGTTATGTCTTCGAGCCACCGAAATCAGGTGGAGACATAGTTCTCACGCTAGATATGGATCTCCAGGAGATCGCACGGCAAGCGCTCCAAGAGTCAATTCTAGAAACTGAGGCTCGGGGTGGTGACGTCCTAGTAACTGTCCCAAGTACAGGAGAAATACTCGCCCTCGTTTCTATCCGGGATGGTAAGACCGCCTCGCTGTCCGCAATTAATACACCCTATGAGCCAGGATCAACTCTTAAGCCGTTTACCGTCTCTGGTCTCATCAAGAATGATCTTGCATCACTTGAAGACACTGTAGATGTAGAGAATGGCACATGGACGGTTGCGGGTCGCACGCTTCATGATGTCCACAGTCAGGGCCGCATGTCGATTGCCGATGCGCTTCGTGTGTCGTCAAACGTAGGAATCGCTAAGGCGGCGAGTCGAATGTCCACGCGCATGTTGTATGAGACTTTTAGGGATTTCGGCTTTGGTACGCAGACTGGAATTCAGATCCCTGGTGAGGTTAGCGGCACGCTTCGCAAACCGGAAAGCTGGTCTTCACAATCTCCAGTTTCACTAGCTATAGGATACGAAGTGTCTGTCACACCGCTACAGATGGCGATGGCCTACGGTGCCTTGGCTAATGGTGGTCGATTAATGCAGCCGCTCCTCGTTAAGAAAATTCTAGAAAGTGACGGTAGCCTGAAGCAGCAATTCGAGCCACACATGGTTCGCCAAGTCATACCGGAGGAGATTGTTGGCAGAGTAGGGCGTGTATTAGTAGATGTTGTTGAAGATGGGACCGGCACGTCAGCGCAGCTTGGCACATTCCAGGTGGCAGGCAAAAGCGGCACTACCCGCCTTTATTCTCCTGAGGGTGGATATGAGAGCGGAGCCTATTGGTCCTCTTTCGTCGGATTTTTCCCTGCGGAAGACCCCCAACTTGTGGTCTTCGTAAAGCTTGAGCGCCCTCAAGGAGCCTATTATGGGGGTGCTGTGGCTGCTCCTGTGACCCGAGCCACAATGCAGGCTGCGCTAGCTGCTAGTGCAACGCATATAGATCGGACACGTCTAGTTCGGGTTTATGTACCGCCGTCTCCAACAGGTACAAGTGCCGTATTTGCAAATCACGAATTAGTGGACACGTCTGAGATTTCTACGAAGGGGTTAGATGAACCAGAGATGCCAGTGGGAATGGGACTTGCTAGTGGTAGGGTTATAGATGAAGGGATCTCCGTTCCAAGGTTAGCCGGGGTGCCATCAAGGACCGCTGTTCGCCGACTCCATGCACTGGGCTTGCGCGTCTCTGGCCCAATCGGTGGAGAAATACTCGGCACGGAACCTGGTCCTGGAATGCAAATGGTTAGAGGGGATACCGTAGCACTTATTGTGCGCCCGAGGACCAATCGTGATTGAGGCAACTTCTACTCTTGGTCAGGTGGGAGAGATCCTCCGGGTAGCTGGACTCCTTAGGGAGTTCCACGGTCCGGAGGATCTCTCCGTTATGGGGGTATGCCAAGACTCACGGAAGACAAATCCCGGAGATCTCTTTCTTGCTTGGCAAGGAGATTCGCTCGATGCACATGACTTCGTTGGTGCTGCTGTCTGCAACGGAGCAGTTGCAGCTGTCGTTGAACGTAAGGTTGATATTGAAATACCTCAGATCATCGTTACTGATGGACGTCGCTCAGCAGCATTAGTTGCCTGTGAGGTCATAGGTGCCGGAAGTAGGAGTATGTTCACGGTTGGCGTTACCGGTACCAACGGAAAAACCACCACAGCGCTTCTCGCTCGGTACTTGATGGGGCAAAAAAGTTCCACAGCTTCGATTGGCACACTCGGGGTTTTCGATGAAGAAGGTGTTCGTCCAGGTACCGAGGGGCTGACGACTCCTGGTCCTGTCCAGGTGGCGAGCTTTCTTCGGCAGCTTGTTGATGGAGGGATGGGAGCCGTAGTGATGGAGGCGTCCTCCCACGCGCTGGATCAGCATCGTATAGATGGAGTGATTTTTGATGTTGGGGTATTCACGAATCTTTCCCATGATCACTTGGACTACCATGGGGACGTTAATAAGTACTTCGGAGCTAAGGCCCACCTAGTAGAACTAGTCGCTTCTCACGGAACTCTAGTCGTCAACGGAGATGACCCAGCCTGGAGTAAATTGGATGCGAATGGGCGCTCCATTCGGACGTTCGCTCTAAATAGTCCGGCCGATATCCGCGCAGAGTCAGTTCAGATGGGTCCAAATGGCTCTGATTTTGAGCTAGTGATTGATAGCGAGCGGAGGGAAGTGAGTTTTCCACTACTCGCCCGTTTTAACATCGAGAACGCATTAGCCGCAGCAGCTGTGGGAGCAGCTTATGGCCTTTCAATTGACGAAATTGCTCTAGGTCTTTCCAGCACACCTCAGGTGGCGGGACGACTAGAGACAGTGGTAACCGAGCCTTTCACCGTTCTTATCGATTTCGCTCATACTCCTGCAGCTCTCGAGAGCGTTCTGGAAGCATTACGACCCTTAACCCAGGGTCGACTCATCGTGGTATTTGGTGCGGGCGGGGATCGGGACAGGACTAAGCGTGGTCCAATGGCAGCTGCTGTGGCGCGAAGTGCTGACGTTATCGTGCTCACTTCTGATAATCCTCGCACAGAAGATCCTGAGCAGATTCTTGATGACCTTGTCAAAGGTTTAGAGGGGAA
>MDTE01204821.1_pt1 | contig 16652 bp, 14 predicted proteins | sample 811231 | NCBI WGS metagenome assembly MDTE01 (sample SAMN05326651, study PRJNA326480) | marine metagenome | isolation source: seawater | place: Indian Ocean: Red Sea | collected 2010
CCCTGAAAAGGTATGTGTCGTTTGTGCGATTCAAACCAAGGCCACCACAAAGTTAGGGCTAAATGAATAAAATTAAATCTGATATTGAAATAGCTAGAGAATCAAAAATGAAACCAATAGGGGATGTTCTAGGCAAATTTAATATTCCTGATGACCCCTTCTCATTTAGTCCAATGGGTCGTCATGTTGCAAAACTTAATTTTGAATATATTGATAAATTAAAAGAAAAAAAAAGTAATCTTATACTAGTAACAGCTATAACACCAACGCCTGCAGGTGAAGGAAAAACGACAACATCAGTAGGATTGAACGATGGCTTGAATAAAATTGGAAAAAAATCAATTGTATGTTTAAGGGAACCTAGTTTAGGACCTTCCTTTGGTATGAAAGGCGGAGCTGCTGGAGGAGGTTATGCGCAGGTTGTTCCAATGGAACAAATAAATTTACATTTTACTGGAGATTTTCATGCAATAACTTCAGCACATAATTTGCTATCAGCATTAATTGATAATCATATTTATTGGGGCAATAAACTAAATATAGATCCAGAAAACATAGTTTGGAAACGTGTAGTGGATTTAAATGATCGTGGTCTTAGAAAAATAAAAATAAATCTTGAGAATTTAAAAGCAAACGTTCCAAGAGAAGAAAGCTTCGATATCACTGTTGCCTCAGAAGTAATGGCTATTTTTTGCTTATCAAATAATATTAAAGATTTAGAAGAAAAAATAGGAAATATTACGATTGCTTATACTAAAGATAAAAAACCTATTTATGCAAAAGATTTAAAGGCCCATGGCTCGATGACTGTTTTATTAAAAGAAGCAATTAGACCCAATGCAGTTCAAACTTTAGAAAATAATCTTGCAATAATTCATGGCGGACCATTTGCAAATATCGCTCATGGATGTAATTCAATTATTGCTACTAAAACTGCATTAAAATTATCTGAATACGTAGTTACAGAAGCTGGTTTTGGAGCAGATCTTGGTGCTGAAAAATTTTTAAATATTAAATGCCGTAAAGCAGGACTTAAACCAAGCTGCGTAGTTCTTGTTGCTACTATAAGGGCTTTAAAAATGCACGGTGGTGTTGAGAAAGACGATCTAAAGAAAGAAAATCTTGATGCGCTTAAAAAAGGCATGCCTAATTTAGAAAGGCATATTCAAAATATTAAAAAGTTTGGTTTAGAAGTAATAGTTGCAATTAATAATTTTATTACTGACACAGATAAAGAAGTTAAAATTATTCAAGAAGAATGCACTAAACTTGGGGTTAAAGTAAGCCTTTGCACACATTGGTCAGAAGGTGGAAATGGAACAAAAGATTTAGCCACTAATGTAGTAGAAATATGCAAGAAGAACGACACATCTAAATTTGAATATTTATATTCTGATCAAACACCAATTTTAGAAAAAGTAGAAAAAATTGCTAAAGAAATTTACAATGCAAAAGGAATTGAAGTAGATGAACAAGTTAAAAAACAGATTAAAAAAATAGAGCAGGCTGGCTTTGGAAGATTTCCAGTTTGTATAGCAAAAACACAATATAGCTTTTCTACTGACCCTAAATTAAAAGGAGCTCCTTCTGGTCACACATTACCTATAAGAGAAGTAAGATTATCTAGTGGTGCTGAATTTGTAGTTGTAGTTTGTGGGTCTATAATGACTATGCCAGGACTTCCAAGAGTTCCTGCAGCTGACAATATTAAGTTAAACAAAAAAGGTGAAATAGAAGGCTTGTTTTGAGATTTATTTCTTTTTGTATTTTGTTGCTTCTTCAGATCCACCAGTAGCACTTCCTTTACTATAAGAATGAGCACCCATTCCAGCAAGTTGACCATTCTTAATGATCAAGTATGGATCTCGAATTGGTTTTTTATCGAAGAAACACTCTAGAATTTCTCTTACACCCGCAGCGTATCGAGCTTGTGCTGATAATGAAGTTCCGGAAGTGTGAGGTGTCATACCATGGTTTGGCATTGATCTCCAAATGTGATCGTTTGGTGCTGGTTGCGGGAACCAAACGTCTCCTGCATATCCACTTAATTGACCAGATTTAAGCGCTTTAGCAATTGCTTCTCTATTACAAATTTTTCCTCTTGCTGTATTAACAATGTAAGCACCTTTTTTCATTTTACTTATCAATTTGTCGTCAAATAAATTTTCTGTTTCAGGGTGAAGAGGACAGTTGATTGTGACTACATCACAAACTTTTACTAAAGATTCTACTGATTCATGAAATGTTAAATTAAGCTCTTTTTCAACTGAGTCAGGTAATTTGTGCCTGTCAAAGTAGTGCAGATGAACATCAAAAGGCTTCATTTTTCTTAATGCATCTAACCCAATACGTCCTGCAGCAACCGTTCCAATATGCATACCTTCCACATCATAAGATCTGTGAACTGCATCTGCAATATTCCAACCGCCCTGGTTAACAATATTATGTTGATTGTGATAATCTCTAACTAGAGACAAGATCATCATAACAATGTGTTCAGCTACTGATCGTGAATTACAATAAGTAACTTCCACGACATCAATTTTATTATCCATAGCAGCCTGCAAATCAACGTGGTCAGATCCAATACCGGCAGTAATAGCCATCTTTAATTTCTTTGCTGACTGAATTCTTTCTTTTGTTAAATAATAAGGCCAAAAAGGTTGAGATATCACAATATCTGCATCAACTAATTCTTTATCTGCTTTACAGCCTTTGGCATCTTTATCTGATGTTACAACTAACTGGTGTCCATTAGACTCTAAAAATTTTCTTAAACCTAGCTCTCCTGAAACACACCCTAGTAATTGACCTGGTTTAAAATCTATTGCTTTTGGAGTTGGCAATGCCATACCATCTGGATATTTATCTAGTTTTGGTATACTCGCAACTGGGTAACTTTTGGGCATACCTCCTTTAGGATCATCGTATAATACACATAGTACTTTCATTTTTCCCCTATACTTATTTGACTATTATAGCGGCACAAAGTCAAACTCTTCTTGTATTGATTTTTCTGGACAAGCCGAGGGGTCCACTGGTATATCCCGAGAAATATGCATTTTTCTCTAGAGATAACAATGAAGACAGACCTTTCGGTTTTACCAAAAGTTAAAGATGTTTATATTACAATGTTACCCGGCAATGATTTTAAAGAGGTAGCCAAAAAAGCAAAAGAACTAGTCCAATCCGGGTTTAATCCTGTCCCTCATTTTCCGGCTAGATCTATTAAAAACCTAAATGAGTTAAAAGATTACGTTTCTATGTGCAAAGATTTTGGCGTAAAACAAGCTCTTGTAATCGGGGGGAGCGCAGAACCAATTGGTGATTTTCATTGCTCCTTACAGCTTTTAGAGACAGGTCTATTTAAGGGTTTCAAGATAGGAATCGCTGGACATCCCGAGGGGTCCCCTGATATATCGGATTCTAATTTGGAGAAAGCGATGAAAGACAAAAAACCGTTTGCAGACTACATTGTAACGCAATGGCTTTTAAACCCAGATCCAATTAACAAATTTATCTCAAAACAAAGTTTGCCAGTCCACGTTGGTATCACTGGTCCTTTAAAGATTACCAGTCTCATAAAATTTGCAAACATTGTAGGAGCAAAAAATTCAATTAATTTTCTTAAATCGAATGCTTCAAAAGCACTAGATTTGCTAAAACCATCTGACCCAAATGATTTAATTAATAAGATCAAAGGATCAACAGATAACTTTCATATTTATACTTTTGGTGGTCTAAAAGAAACAAATAGATGGTTAGAAAATAACAATTATGCCTAAAAAAATTCCTAACTCTTACAAAGTCGAAAAAGTAAATTACGATAAAGTAAGACACCAAACCTCGGTGGACCAATCAGACAGGCAAGTACCATATAATCTAAGACAAAGCGGACCAACAAAAGTTGACATGTTAATTTCAACACGAGTAAGAAAATCTCCTTATTGGCATTTATCAATGAAAGCAGGATGTTGGAGAGCTACAGTTTACAATCGTATTTACCATCCAAGAGGTTATGTACGACCAGAAAAAGGTGGTGCAATGGTAGAATATCAGGCTATTAAAAAACATGTAACTATGTGGAATGTAGCTGTCGAAAGACAAATACGAGTAAAAGGACCTGATGCAGAAAAATTTACAGACTATGTGATAACACGAGATGCCACGAAGATTTCTACAATGAGAGGACGTTATGTTGTCTTGTGCAATTACAAAGGTGGAGTTCTTAATGATCCAGTTTTAATGAGAGTAGCAGACGATGAGTTTTGGTTTAGTCTATCTGACTCGGACATAGGTATATATTTGCAAGGAGTTAATGCAGATAAAAGATTTAATGTGGAAATAGACGAAATTGATGCTTGTCCTGTTCAAATACAAGGCCCAAAATCAAAAGCTTTAATGAGTGATTTAATTGGAGATCAAGTTGACTTAGATAACATGCCTTTTTATGGATTAGCAGAAGCAAAAGTGGGTGGAAGAAGCTGCGTTATCTCACAATCTGGATTTTCAGGAGAAGCCGGATATGAAATATATCTTCGAAACGCAACTTTATATGCCGAAGATATGTGGAATGCTGTTCTTAAGGCGGGAAAAAAACATAAACTTATGGTGATTGCACCAGCACATCATAGAAGAATTCAGGCTGGAATATTATCTTGGGGTCAAGATATGGACCAACAACATAACCCTTTCCAATGTAATTTGGGATATCAAGTGTCTTTATCGGGAAAAGGTCAGTGGGAAAAAAAATCAAACTATATCGGAAAAGATGCATTGGAAAAAATGAAAGAGCAACTTAAAAAAGGAGAAAAACCATATAAACTTCAACTTGTAGGATTAGAGCTTGGAGGAAAGCCCATAGAGGATTATGCAAATGATTTTTGGTTGATATCTAATGACAAAGGTGGGAAGCCAATAGGATTTATAACCTCTCCTTGGTACCATCCTGAAAAAAAAATTAATATAGCAATGGGATATGTTCCCTACGAAGGAAATTTAAGTAAAAGTGGTTTTCCTATTGGAAATTTTGGACAAAAATATAAAGTTCATCTTCCAAATAAATATTCTTCCAAACCAGTTAGTGCAACTGTGGTACCTATACCTTTTACTCAGTCATACAACAAAAATACTAGAGAAACAGGTTAATCCAAAAAGCATCATCAAATTTCAACTTTTATTTTGATTAAATTTATATTTGGTTTAGGCAACTTTTCCATGACAATGTTTATATTTTTTTCCTGAACCACAAGTACATGGCGCATTTCTAGATATTTTCTCTTTCTTTTTTACTGGTAACTTTTTTTCTGATTTTGTTTGTTTTTCTTCTACAACAACCTTGAGATTCATTAAAAATTTAATTGTGTCTGTTTTTACTTTAAATAATAAGTTTTCAAAAAGTTCAAATGCTTCTTTTCTAAATTCCGCCAAAGGATCTTTTTGTCCATAACTTCTTAAGCCAATGACTTGTCTTAATTGTTCTAAATATTGCAAATGGGATCTCCACAAAAAATCTAAAATTTGTAAAAAAATTCTCTTTTCAATCTCATTATTTTGATTATTGCCTAAAATTTTTATTCTTTCATCTCTCTTTTTATTAAAAATATTTTTAATTTTTTCTCTCATTAATTCTTTATCCATTTTACCAAAATCTTCAATTTCATTTTGCTGAAAGGAGTTGCCAAAATTTGTCTTCATTTCACCTGAAAAAATATTTAAATCGTTATTATTTTTATAATTCTCAAGTGCTTTCACCATATTTTCGTTTATTTCATCTAAAAATGAATAAACCATTTCGGATACCTCTTTAGTTTTTAATATTTTTAACCTTTGTGAAAAAACTACTTTTCTTTGATCATTCATAACATCGTCAAATTTAAGGAGCGTTTTTCTTATTTCAAAATTTCTTGCCTCAACTTTTTGCTGAGCTCTCTCCATTGCTTTATTTATCCACGGATGATTTATGGATTCGTTTTCTTTTAAACCTAGCTTTTTCAGCATTCCATCTATTGATTTAGCACCAAAAATTCTCATTAAGTCATCTTCTAAACTTATATAAAAAATTGATGATCCCGGATCTCCCTGTCTTCCCGACCTTCCTCTTAATTGATTATCTATTCTCCTACTTTCATGCCTCTCTGTTCCAACAATGAATAATCCTCCACAGCTTTTAACTTTTTCTTTATCAATTTTTATATTTTCTTTTTCACCTAAATTTTTATTACCCCCAAGCTGTATATCCGTTCCTCTTCCAGCCATATTTGTTGCGATAGTAACCATCCCACTTTTTCCTGCCTCAGCTACAATTTTGGCTTCATTTTCATGATTCTTTGCATTTAATACATTATGATTAATTTTATTTTTCTTTAGCAATTCTGATATTTTTTCTGATTTTTCAATACTAGTAGTACCTACTAAAATTGGTTGTTGCTTAGAATTGCATTCTTGAACCCTTTTAAGTATTGCAAAATTTTTTTCTTTTTCAGTTCTAAAGATCTGATCATTTAAATCTGTTCTTATCATTTTTTTATGAGTAGGAATGCTTATAACTTTAAGTTTATAAATATTAAAAAATTCTTCTGCTTCTGTTAGGGCGGTACCAGTCATACCAGAAAGTTTATCATATAATCTAAAGTAATTTTGATATGTAATTGATGCTAAAGTTTGATTTTCTTTCTGTATCTCTACGTTCTCTTTTGCTTCGATAGCCTGATGCAGTCCATCTCCAAACCTTCTTCCCTCTAATACTCTTCCTGTAAATTCATCAATTATTCTTATTGTATTGTCTTTAACAATATAATCAGTGTCTTTTTGATAGATAAAATTTGCTCTAAGCGCTTGGTTAATATGGTGAACCAAATTCATATTCTCTGGATCGTAAAAATTATTATTCTTTAATAGACCAGATTGTTCAGACATTTTTTCAATTTTATCAATACCTGTGTCAGATAAAATTGCATTTTTATTTTTTTCATCTAACTCAAAATCTTTATTCTCCAAAACTTTAACAAATTTATTTGCAAGGAAATATTGATCTGACTTATCTTCTATACCACCAGAAATTATAAGAGGTGTCCTGGATTCGTCGATCAATATACTATCTACTTCATCAACAATACAGAAGTCCCTATTTTTTTGGACCATTTCTGAAAAATCATATTTCATGTTATCTCTAAGATAATCAAATCCAAGTTCGTTATTTGTTGCATAAGTGATATCCATATTGTAATTTTTTTTTCTTTCAAAATCATCTAGTTCATTAGAAATACATCCAGTTGTTAAACCTAATTTCTTATAAATTTTTCCCATCCATTCTGAATCTCTTTTAGCCAAATAGTCATTTACGGTTACTATATGAACTCCTTTTCCTTTAAGGGCATTCAAATAGGCTGGTAGAGTTGAAACCAAGGTTTTTCCTTCCCCAGTTTTCATTTCAGCAATACATCCATTGTGAAGTGCTAAACCACCTAAAAGCTGTTCATCAAAATGTCTTTCATTCAATGATTGTTTTGCTGCCTCCCTTACTAACGCAAAAGCCTCAGGAAGAATTTCTTCAAGATTTCTGCCTTGAGATATATCCTTTTTAAACTGACTTGTTTTTTCAGCAAATTTTTCATTTGAATAGTTCAGAAAATCATTCTCCAATTCGTTAATTTTAACTACGAATGGCTTTATTTTATTTAATTCCTGTTGATTACTGCTTTTAAATAATTTATCTAATGCTTTGATTATAAAATTCATTGGTAATTTATATATATTATATAGTGATTAATTGAGATATTTACATGACAATAAATCTTAAAAATTTTTTAAAGGATAAACCTAAATTGTCAAAAATGGGGGAATTTCAGCAACTTCAGGAAATTGAAGGCCTAGAAATTTCAGCTGTTTCTGCCGATTTGTATGGAAGTGGTAGAGACGATTTAACTTTATTTTATTTTAAGGACGGAGCTAATTATGGCGCTATATATACAAATAATTCAATTTGTTCGGAGTCTATAACTTGGAATAGAAACATAAGAAAAAAGTTTATTAAGGGCCTACTAGTAAATACACAAAACGCTAATACTTTTACGGGGCCAAGCGGACAAGAAGGTCTTCAAACATTGTCAAAAACCTTGGCTAAAAATTTAACTATAAAAGAAGCCCAAAAAGAAGATGGCACAACAAATGTTATTAAACCAAATGAAATTTTATTTGCTTCAACCGGTGTTATTGGCGAAAAATTTCCAACCCAAAAAATAAAATCTAGTATTCCGAATTTAGTTGATAAGCTAAGAGATAAACATAATAAATTTGTTTGGTTCAAGGCGGCATCATCAATTATGACAACTGATACCAGACCAAAACTTGCTTATGAAGAATGTAGACTGTGGAATAAGGATATAAGAATCTGCGGAATAGCCAAAGGCTCAGGAATGATCGCTCCTAACTTGGGAACTATGCTGGCATTCATTTTTACAGATGCAGATATTCCATCAATCTATTTAAAAGGTTTACTAAAAAGAACAGTTAATAGTTCTTTCAATTCGATAACAGTTGATAGCGATACATCAACTAATGATATGGTTGCAATTTTTTCTACAGGAAAAGTAAAAACTGGAAAAATTTACAATCTATTGGATCCTAAACTCAAGGATTTTGAAAATGCACTTCAAAGACTAATGCTTAACCTGTCAAAACAGATTATCATAGATGGTGAGGGGGCAAAAAAATTTGTAACAGTTAAAGTTATTAACGCAAGGTCACAGCAAATGGCAAAGAATATAGCTTTCTCAATTGCTAACTCCCCTCTTTTTAAAACTGCTATGGCCGGGGAAGATCCTAATTGGGGGAGGGTAGTAATGGGCATTGGTAAATCTGGTGAAAAAATTTCACCAGATAAAATAGAAATTAAATTTGGAGATTTAAAAGTAGCTGAAAAAGGAAAAATATCTGAAGAATATGATGAAAAAAAATTAAAAGAATACATGCAGTGGGATTCTTTGCTAATTGAAGTAAATCTAAAATTGGGACAAGGTAATTTTGAATGCTATACATGTGATTTTACAAATGATTATATAAAAATAAATGCTGATTACAGGAACTAAATGATCAAATATAATTTAAAGTGTAAACATAATCATGAATTTGAAAGTTGGTTTTCAGATTCTAAAGAATTTGAAAAATTAAAATCTAAAAAAATAATTGAATGTACACTTTGTGGCACCAATGTAATTCAAAAATCAATAATGGCTCCAAATGTTCTTAATAAAGAGCAAAAAGAAAAAAATGCTAAAATATTAAAGGATTACAAAAAGATGCAAAGAAATTTAGTCAAAATTCAAAAATTTGTTGAAAAAAATTTTGAGTATGTTGGTGAAAACTTTTCAAGGGAAGTAAGAAATATTTATTATGATAAAAGAAAAAATAAAAATATTTATGGTAAGGCTACAATTGCAGAAACAGAAGAACTGAAGGAAGAAGGAATTGAAGTGGGCTCAATCCCTTGGCTAGACAATAAAAAAGATAATTAATTTTTTTTTGCAATTAAAATATAATTTACTGAACAATCTGAACTTAAGCTCCAACTATTGGATAATATATTAAATTTGAAACCATTAACATTTAATTTAGTTAAACTTAACTCTTTTAATTTATTTTCTATTTCCTGTGGTTTAAGAAATTTATTCCAGTCATGAGTTCCGATTGGCAACCAACGTAGAACATACTCAGCCCCAATTATTGCTTTAACATAAGATTCAAATGTTCTATTTATTGTGGCAACAAACATTATCCCATTTTTTTTGAGTAGTTGACTGGCAGATTTTAAAAACAAATCTAAATTTTCCACATGTTCAACAACCTCTAAATTTAGCACAACATCAAATTTTTCATTTATGTCCTCTTTTTCCGGAGATGTATTTAAATAATTTATTTTTAAATTATTTTTTTTTGCATGAATTTTTGCCACTTCAATATTTTTATATGATGCGTCAATACCTGTTACTTTGGCACCCAACCTACTCAAGGGTTCACATACAAGACCTCCACCACAACCAATATCTAGTATATTTAAAGGTGATAAAAATTTTTTGCCATCTTTTTGAATACTAAAGTGGGAACTGCATTTATCGATGATGTATTTAATTCTAATCGGGTTAAATGCATGCAAAGGTTTAAACTTACCGTTGGCATCCCACCATTCATCAGCTAATTTTGAAAACTTTTGAATTTCCTTATTATTTATTGTAGTCATTGTACTCATAGTTATTTTTTTTAAACTTAATTTTAACTTAATTTATTCTATAATAAAATCTTGCTATGGTAAAAAAAGTATTAAAATTTGGCGGAACATCTGTTGGTTCAATTGATAGAATCATGCATGCGGCAAATATTATCAAAAAGGAGCATGATAAAAAAAACCAAGTTATAGTAGTTGTTTCTGCTATGGCAGGAACTACTAATAATTTAATAGCACATTCTGAAAAAGTATCAAAAAAATTTAACAAAAGAGAGTTGGATGTTTTGTTAACCTCTGGAGAACAAGTAACGAGTGCTTTAATGGCAGGTGCATTAAATGAACTCGGAGTAAAATCTAAGTCTTGGATGAACTGGCAGATACCTATACTTACGGAGGGAGAGCATGCCAACTCTCGTATCATTAATATGAATATTAAAGGTATCAATGAATACCTTTCTAAAGGATGTGTTCCAGTTATTCCAGGTTTTCAAGGAATTTCAAAATCAGGAGATATTACTTCAATTGGACGAGGAGGATCAGATGCAACAGCAGTAGCAATTGCTAAAATATTTAATACAGATAGTTGTGAAATATATACTGATGTTGATGGAGTATATTCTTCAGATCCAAAAAAAATACCATTAGCAAAAAAAATTAACAAAATTTCTTACGAAGAGATGTTGGAACTTTCTTCTCTAGGGACTAAAGTAATGCAATCTTCAGCTGTTCAAACTGCTATGATGTATGATATCCCATTACAGGTTAAGTCAACTTTTACAGAACATAAAGGAACAGAAATAATTAATCAGGATAACATTGATTATACTAAGGTTGTTACAGGAGTAGCTTATTCAAAAGATGATGCAAAAATTACTCTTATTGGTGTAGAGGATAAACCAGGTGTAGCCGCAGATATATTCGAACCTTTGTCTAAAAATGAAATAAATGTAGATATGGTAATTCAAAATATATCAGCAGATGGAAAAAAAACTGATTTAACGTTTACAATTAAAAGGCAAGATAAAAATATTGCTGCATCATTATTAAAAGACAACAAAAAAACAAACTATGAGAGTATTCAATTAAATGATAAAGTATCGAAAATATCAATAGTTGGTGCTGGTATGGTCGCGACACCCGGTGTAACATTTAAAATGTTCAGGTCATTAGCAGAAGAAAAAATAAATATTCTTGCGATTTCTACATCCGAAATAAAAGTTTCCGTAATAATTGATGAAGATTCTACTATACGAGCTGTTAAAAAATTACACAAAACTTTTAAATTAGACTAAAAGAAAATATGGAAATAAGACCACATAGAATAATAAATAGAAGAAAAACCAAAAAAATTAAAGTTGGAAATACATATGTTGGAGGGGATGCACCTATATCTGTTCAATCAATGACTAATACTATTACCTCAGATGAAGTCTCGACAATAAATCAAATTAATAATTTGCAAGAAGCAGGAGCAGATATTGTTAGAGTTTCATGTCCAGATGAAGATTCTACTAAAGCTTTAAAAAAAATTATTAAAGCGACCAATGTTCCTATAGTTGCAGATATTCATTTTCACTATAAAAGAGCAATCGAGTCAGCAAAGTCTGGCGCAAGTTGTTTAAGAATAAATCCTGGCAATATAGGTTCTAAGGAAAGAATAAAAGAGGTAATAAAGGCAGCCAAAGACTATAATTGCGCAATAAGAATTGGTGTAAATGCAGGATCTTTAGAAAAAAAAATTTTAGAAAAATTTAAAGAACCTTGCCCTCAAGCTTTAATAGAAAGTGCAACTCATAATATAAAAATCTTAGAAGATAATGATTTTTTCAATTTTAAAATTAGCGTTAAGTCCTCAGATGTTTTTCTTGCAGTCAAAGCTTATGAAGGTTTATCTGATTTATATAATTATCCTTTACACCTAGGAATTACAGAAGCGGGTGGATTATTTACAGGAAGTATAAAATCTTCAATTGGAATTGGTAAACTTCTTATGCAAGGTATTGGTGATACAATAAGAGTTTCTTTATCCGCTGACCCAGTAGAGGAGATTAAAGCTGGTTATGAAATACTTAATTCTTTAGGTATTAGGTCGAGAGGAGTACAAATAATTTCTTGTCCTTCTTGTGCAAGACAAGCCTTTCCAGTAATTGATACTGTAAAAATTTTGGAAAAAAAACTCTCACATATAAAAAAACCAATAACGCTCTCTATAATAGGATGTGTCGTGAATGGTCCTGGCGAAGCTGCACAAACTGATATTGGGTTGACTGGTGGAGGAGAAGGAAATAATCTACTATATCTATCTGGAATTCCACACAACAAGGTTTTAAGTAAAGATATCATTAAAAAAGTTGTAGACTTAGTAGAGTCAAAAGCTAAAGAAAATAATAATTAAATTTCATGATACCAATTGATAAAGTCAAAAACATTATAGAAAGATATATTTCGCTAGAAAGAGAACTTTCTACAGGTAAAGTTGATCCAAAAAATCTAGCAAAAAAGTCTAAAGAATATTCCGATCTTAAAAACATATCTCCTTTTGCTAAAGAATATATTCAATTCGAAAAAAATAAAAAAGATTTGAACAATATTATTGAAGATAAAAAAAACGATAAAGAAATGATCTTAATGGCTCAAAAAGAACTTAAAGACGCAGAAGAAAAAAAACTAATAAATGAAAAGAAATTAAAAATCTTTTTATTACCAAAAGATAAAGATGATGAAAAAAATACAATAGTTGAAATAAGGGCAGGTACCGGAGGATTAGAGGCAACACTTTTTGTAGCAGATCTTTTTAGAATGTATGAAAAAGTTTGTTCAAAGAAAAAATGGAAAGTTGAGATAATAAGTATTTCTAAAAGTGAGGCAGGCGGATATAAGGAAGTAATCTTTTCGGTAAGGGGAGAAAATATATATTCTTATTTAAAATATGAATCAGGCGTTCATCGGGTCCAAAGAGTTCCAACAACAGAGGCACAAGGAAGAGTTCATACCTCAGCAGCTACCGTTGCAATATTACCTGAAGCAGAAGATGTAGATATAAAAATAAATGACTCTGATTTAAGAATTGACGTGTTTAGATCTAGCGGTCCAGGCGGTCAGTCAGTAAATACAACGGATAGTGCTGTAAGAATTACTCATACGCCATCGGGAATAGTTGTCACGCAGCAAGATGAAAAATCTCAACATAAGAATAAAGCAAAAGCATTGAAAATTTTAAGAGCAAGATTATATGAGGCAGAAAAATTAAAAAAAGAAAAAGAAAGATCTAGCGACAGAAAAAGCCAGATAGGATCAGGCGATAGATCTGAAAGGATAAGAACATATAACTTCCCTCAAGGAAGGGTAACGGATCACAGAGTCAATCTTACCTTACACAAACTAGAAGAATTCCTTAATGGTGATATACATGAAGAAATGAACGAAAACCTTAGATTAAAAGAGCAAGATTTAAAATTACAAAATTTAAGTTAAATGAATAAAAATGAACTTATAAGTTTGGGAGAAAAAATTTTAAAAAATAGTAATATTTTAAGTTTTAGATTAGATTCAGAAGTAATCCTTTCTAATGTTTTAAATATTACAAGAGAAAAATTGTTGATCGAAGAATTCAATATTTCCGATAGAGAAATAGATAAATTTAAGTCATTAATTGCCAGAAGATCAAGATCAGAACCGATAGCCTATATTTTTAAAAAAAAGGAGTTCAGAAGTGTAGATTTATTTGTAGATAATAAATCTTTAATACCAAGACCAGAAACTGAACTATTGATCGATCCATTAAACAAAATATTTCGTAATAAAAGCCTATTTTTTCTAGATGCAGGTTTGGGCACAGGCTGCATTGCATTTTCTATTTTAAATGAGATAAGCCAGAGCAGAGGAATTGGAATTGATGTTTCTGCTCACGCATTGAGAAATGCGAGAATTAACCTAAAAAAATTCAAAAATAGAGTAAAAATTTTTAGAAAATCAATAGAAGAAATTAAAAACATGAGGTTTGATTTGATCGTTTCTAACCCTCCATATATCGCAAAAAGAGAGATAAATCGCTTATCTTCAGATATAAAAAAGTTTGAACCCAGAATTGCTCTAGATGGGGGTAATGATGGTCTTGACGTAATTAAAAAAGTTATTTACAAGTCTAAAAATATTCTTAAATCTAATGGTATTTTAGCTTTAGAAATTGGTACCGGACAATATCTCACAGTTAAGAAGATTTTAAAAGCAAATAGTTTTAAAACAAAGGTATTAATAAAAGATTTTGGAAATAATGTTCGTTGTATTTTTAGCACGCTATAGAAAAAAAAATAAATATAAATAAAAATCTTAAATGAAACTGGTAAAATTTAGTAAAATAGAATTTATTATATGAGAAATGATAAGATAAGAAGATTTAGACCTAGACCAAACAAATTTCGTTCAAGAAATCATATTAATGGAATTAAAAATAATGGTATGTCCCATCAGTCTGGTTCACATAGAAACGGGTTATCTAGAAATAATATTAACAAAAATCCGCATAATTTAGAAAGACTAATTGAAAAATATAAAAATTTAGCAAAAGAAGCTTTAAGTGTAGGAGATAAAATTCTTCATGAAAATTATTTACAACATTCTGATCACTTTTCTAGAATATTATCTGAACTGGGTGAAGTTAAATCTAAAAGTCATCTAAAAGAGGAAAAAATTACGAATACTGAAAAAACAGATACAGCGAGTAAAAAAGTTTAATTTTTAATTTCAGCAACCTTTACATCTAATTTTATTCTTTCAATTTCAAATAGTTTTCGTTCTTCTCCAGTTAAAACTTTTCCTGATGGTAATTTTAACCTTTGGGAATTAATAAATTTTCCATTAAAATTTACTGTGTAATGTAAGTGAGGGCCAGTGGACATTCCAGTGTTACCAACATAACCAATTATTTGACCTTGTCTAACTCTTCTTCCAGTTTTTGTAGCAATTTTTGACATGTGACCATAACCTGTTGTGTAAGACGAGTTATGTCTTATTCTTACACAGTTACCTCCATTACCACACCAACCAGCTTTTATAACAGTTCCATTTCCAGAAGCCATTATAGGTGTGCCAGTGGGAGCAGCAAAGTCAGTTCCATTATGATGTTTGGTAAAACCTAAAATTGGATGTTTACGATTTCCAAATGGTGAAGACAATCGGGCGCCGTTAATTGGTGTTTTCATCAGCGCTTTTCTTATACTTCTTCCTTTGTCATCGTAAAAGTCATAATTATTTTTTTTTCCAAATCTATAAAGTTTGATTGTTTGGTTATTAACCTTAAGATATGCATATAAAATTTTTCCTGTTTTCACTTTTTTATTTCTGTCATCTACATATCTTTCATACATAACCTCAAAGACATCTCCCTTTCGTATATCTCTTTGAAAATCAACTTCAAAACCAAAAATTCTAGCAAATTCAATTATAATATTTGGTTCCATTCCTGATTTGATCGCCGAACTATAAAGATTATTTGATATTTTTCCGTTTATAACCACATCTTTTTTAAAAAGTTCTGTAATATTCTTTGTTACTTCCAAACCATCTTGCCTTTTATCAATATTCACATATGTTGTTTTAGATATAGGGTATTTTATTTTTAAAACCTCCATATCCTTCTTATCTATTGATCTTCTTAGTACAAACTTCATTTTTTGATTTGGTACAATATTGGAAAGTTGCATTTTTTTTATTTTTTTCACTATAAAATTGATTTCTTGTCTTTTCACACCAAATGTTTTTAAAATTGACTCAACTGAGTCATTATTTTTTACAATATACTCATATTCAAAATATGGAGATTTTATTTGATTCAAAAGATAATTCTTAAGCAAAACTGTTTCATTGCTTTCAAGAAAAGCATCTATAGCTTCTAATCTTTTCTTTTTATTATTTGTGTTGTAAGTAAATATTAAACTTGCCATTAACATCACTATTAATGAAATAATAAGGTAGTTTACTTTATCACCTATAAAATAATCTCTTACATTCAATCTTAATCCCTTTAAATTGATTGATGACAAAAGATCTTTGGCTGCAAGATTGAATTTTTTCCTTAAATTTAATAAAATATTTTTGTTCATCTCTTTTTTCCCTATATTAAAAAAAAGACGTTTGTACAATGCCAAGTAGTAAAAAACATGCTGATTTTGCTAGTTTTTTTACGAAAAATGAGGAAATATACGCCTTGATTAATTTCTATAATTTTGTATAACGGCGGCTCGCACTAATCGGCAAAAAATCAAAGGTTTTAGCAGATTTAGATCTGGTTTTGCGGGATAGTTTTCTCTAAATTTTATGAAAACTCAGCTTTTTTAAATTGTTCAAATATTAAGAAGAGAAGTGTGGACGGTTAGGTTAACAAAGAAATTGTCGTACACACTTTAACGAAAGTAACTTTAGTTTAATCTAA
>MDTE01130788.1_pt1 | contig 16651 bp, 14 predicted proteins | sample 811231 | NCBI WGS metagenome assembly MDTE01 (sample SAMN05326651, study PRJNA326480) | marine metagenome | isolation source: seawater | place: Indian Ocean: Red Sea | collected 2010
CCTTCCTTTTCAAAAAGGACAGGTGGTCTCTTACACCACCATTTCACCCTTACTTCATAAAATGAAGCGGTATTTTTTCTGCTGCACTTTCCATACTACATTTAATAGCTCCTCCTGTTAGGAGGCATCCTGTCCTGCAGTGCTCGGACTTTCCTCTTCTAGTGGCGTATACTACGGACTAAAAGTAATTATCCGATTGACTCTAATTTAAATCAGCATTATAAATTACAAAATTTTTTGTATAATACTACTCGGAATCCCAATATAGGAAACGACTGCAACTATCACATGTACGAAAACCTTTTGCTGCACGTACTTCAGAAACAATTTGGGGAGGAACAAAAGCTCCACACCCTCCACAGGCAGATCCTGTAATTGTTACGACAGATATACCATCTCGAGCATCGCTAATTCGCGAATATTGAGAAAGAATAGATTGATCTATATTACCTATTTGAATTTCCCGATCAGATTCTAACTTTAATTTTTTCTCTGAAGATTCATTCATCAATATTTCTAATTTTGCACGTCTATCAATTAAATCCTTTTTTAATAAATCGAGGTTCCCTTCTTCAGATTGAACCTTTTCTTCAAGTTGTTCCTTTTCCTCAGTATTTTCTAATAATTTAATTTCTATACCATCTAATTGATCTTTTAGGTGATCTATCTCAAGTTGTAAAGCATCATATTGTTTATTACTTGTTACAAGAAAAAGTTGATCTTTATGCTTATCAATTTTAATATTTATATCTTTTACTAATCCTTCAGATTTATTCAATTCAACATCTAACTCTTTTAGTCGTGACTTACCATCTTCTAAAGATTGGATTAATGAAGACTCTTCATCTTTTAATTCTGCCACTTTATTTGGTAAATCACCCAATAATTCAGCAATCTCTTGCAATTGATAATCAATATTTTGAAGTGTAATTATTTGCTGAATATGATCCATCTAACTTTAAACCTTTCATAAAAAAAAATGCACCCTTAAGGATGCATTCTTACATTTTTAACTTTTTGTTGGAAAATAAATTCCAGCGGTAATACTTACCTTGAGTTCAATTTTTTGTCTTACCCAAACCATGCGAGGCTGAATTTAATATATTTAGTTTGTTATTTCGAAGGATAAACCGTTGAATTAATTGTAATTAATTGACAATAATAATGCTTTACAAGGCTCTAAGAGCTTCCCATGATCAATCCCGTAAGAAACTTGAAAACCTAATTGTTTAAAGAAATTGTCGAATCCAATTTGTACTAGTCCTGAACGCTGAATTAGTCCATTTTCATATCTATAAGAATTATTTTCTTTTTTTGATTTTGCTTCATCTGGAAAAATTCCATAATTCTGACTATATGTGAAAAACATCTTATAATTAATTTTCTTTGTTATTTTACCCATAATCCCAATATGATGTGCCTTAATTCGATTATTTACAATATAAGTTCCATCAGTATAACTACCTTTATTCGATCCAAGTGTAAATAAAGGGTTTCCAATTACTTTGTTATTATAAGTCCACCCTGATTGATATATATAATGGTTATAATAATTGTCCCATCCATATGTAGAATCACTTGCTCCTTCTGATCCACTCTGGTTCATTGTATTAATATATTCATACAAAAAATTTTTGATTGAAATTCTCCGATTTGATTGAATTTCTATTCCATATAAACCATCAAATCTATTTGATAACCATCTAGCTCCACTTTCATCTTCGAAAGGGTGTTGATAATAAAATTTATATTTTTTCTGATTTATTTCTTTTTTATAAGTTATGTCCCAAATTCCTAAATGATTCCCTAGAGTATTTATACGCTCTTGTTTAATTACTTTATTTGAGCCCGGCTGTAAAAAGAAAATTCGTAAATAATCCGACAAGTTTTGAGGCTGGTCACCATGGATACGCGTTGCCCCCCCCCAAATAGCCATATGCACAATACCAAAAGTTAATGACTGATTACTATTTATTGTTTTCTTAAGATAAAGGTTTTTCTGATGCAGGAATGGGGATCTTAAATATTGACCTTTATCTAGCCAACCGTGAGACAATCCACCCTTAAATTTAAAATGAAATTGCAAAAGCGTTATTGGGATATAGTCTTTAATCCCAATATTAATCATTGGAATTGGGATAGCATTTTTACTCAGAATTAAAGATCCAGATGAAAGAGATTTAGATTCGTTACTTAAGTTTTGGTTTAATCTACCAAATGATAAATAGTAAGTATTATTTGATACTTTTACGAAACCTTGCTCGATCGATGATTGAATAGAATTTGAAAAAGGAAAATTAAGTTTTAGTCCGTATTGGATATTATAATCACGAATTTTTTTATAATTATCAGTAAATAAATATAATTTTGAATTTTTATAATTAATCCCATTGTGATTAGATATTAACCAAAATGGTAAACGATTATAATTAAAGGATTCTGTATAACCGAGTTCAAATACCTGAGAAAATATTGGACAGAGAACAATAGAACTTAAAATTAGATAGGTTTTTTTTCGAAAAAAGTAGTAAATAAAAATTATAAATGTGTCTGTTTTTGTTTACTGCTAATTTTTAAATGGATATCTAAATCATCTTGATTGTATTCAGGAACTAATTCTTGAAGCGCATTTTTTATTTTAACCGCATCATAAGTATTTGCCGTATTAATAACTTTTTCTGCCTCAGCTAGAACGCGATTCCATCCATGAGTGATTTCATTAGTTAAAACCATTATCTTATTATGAGGTGAATCAGTGATATTTTCATCTTGAGTAATCAGTTCTTCAAACATTTTTTCTCCAGGTCTTAATCCAATATAATCTATTGGAATATCTACTTCTGGAGTAAAGCCAGACAGTTTGATGAGTTCCTTAGCAATATCTTGGATTAGAACTGGCTTACCCATATCTAAAACAAAAATTTCTCCACCAGTACCGATTGCTCCGGCTTGTAAAATAAGCTGAGCTGCTTCGGGTATTGACATAAAATATCTTTTAATATTAGGATCTGTAATTGTAACTGGCCCACCATTCTGGATCTGTTCTTGAAAAGTGGGTATTACGCTACCTGAACTTCCAATTACATTTCCAAAACGAACTGCCATATATTTTACAGTTGTATCAATACTTTTTGCTTGAATAATCTTTTCGGCTATTCTTTTAGTAACACCCATGACGTTAGTTGGGTTTACTGCTTTGTCTGTTGAAACTAATACAAATCTTTCAATTGAATAATTTTCACATACTTCAATCAAATTAATTGTTCCCTGAACATTTGTATTAACTGCCTCCCAAGGATTTAATTCTTGCATTGGAACATGTTTATATGCTGCAGCATGTAGCACTACATCTGGTTTAAATGAATTAAAAACCGAGTCAAGAATTCTTTTATCTCGAATATCTCCTAAAATATGCTGGATACCAATTTTATCACCATATTGATTACACAAATTATCTACATGAAATAAATTATTTTCACTTTGATCAAATAATATCAATAAATCTGGGTCAAAGCCCATACATTGTTTAACAAGCTCAGATCCAATAGATCCACCTGCTCCAGTCACAAGCACTTTCTTACCATAGATATACTTTGAGATTTCAGATCTATTTAAATTCACTTCTTGTCTACCAAGCAAGTCTAATATTGAAACATCTCTAACAGTATTTAGAGAAACTTTCTTATCAATAAGTTCCGATACTGTTGGTATTGTTCTATATGGTTTTTTGGTCGCTTTACAATGATCAACTATACTACGCATCTGAGAGCTTGAAGCAGCAGAAGTACAAATTATTATTTCATCAAAAGGTATATTAAAAGTATGAATATTTTCGATTTTACCAAATACAGGTACTCCATGTAGGGTTGTATGGGCTTTTAATTCATCATCATCAAGAAGGCCTACTAATTCATATGGAGAGGAGGGGCTTTCTAATATCTCCCTAACGATTTTATCTCCCGTTGATCCAGCTCCAAGTAATAAAAGCTTTGTTTTATTTCTTTTTGCTAGACTTTTACTTGTATATGATAATTGTTTTAACCTACTTGAATAAATCCGTACCATTGTTCTAGTTGAAACCATACCAATAGTTGACAAACAATAATCAATAAGGAATATACTTCTAGGAATTATTCCAACACCAAAAATCAACAAAGCAACTGCAGCTGATATTACTGTACCCAATGTTGATGATTTAACAATACTTATTAAATCAGAAACACTCGTATATCTCCACAAACCACTATAAATATTCGAAAAAACATTAATTGATAATTTTGTAAAAATTAAAATAACTAATAGTGTATAAAAACTATTAGAAAGGTATTGAGGAAATTTAAAATCAAACCTTAATAAAAAAGCTCCATATGCACTAATTGAAACCACAAATGAATCAACTAATAAAAACAACCATACGTTTTTACGACGCAATCCAGCCATTATAAAAAAACCTCAGATTTTAACGCAAAAAGTTAGTGTTTAATGGCAATTAATACAAAAAAATATTGATTTTCATTTATGCCCTCTGAAAACTACAATAATTGTATTGAGTAAAATGTTAATATCCAATCGTAAACTCATATTTTCAATATAGTAAAAATCATATTTCAATTTTTGATGAACATCCTTTAGATTAATATCAAAGGGTTGGTTGATTTGAGACCATCCAGTGACGCCAGGTCTAACCTTGAGTCTTCTACTATAAAAAGGGTAAGTTTCTTTTAATTTTTCTACAAAATATGGGCGTTCTGGCCTAGGGCCTACAATAGACATCTCCCCTTTTAAAATATTAATTAATTGTGGAGTCTCATCAAAATGAAATCTTCGTAATAATTTTCCAATTATAGTTATTCTATTATCTTGAGTTCCAGCCCAAACTGGTCCTGTTTTAGCTTCAGCATCTGATATCATAGAACGAAATTTTATTATGTAGAACAAGTTGCCATCTCTACCCATTCGTTTTTGTCGATAAAAAACTGGGCCCCGGGAATCAAGTTTAATTAAAATAGAAACCAATATCCAAATTGGTATACATATTATTAAACCCAAAAACGCAATTGATAAATCTATAAATCGTTTTAATTTTTTTGAATAAAAAGTTTCTAAATTCAAATTAATATCAATTAATGGAACACCTACTAACTGATTAGTCCTAGCCAAACCAGTAACAACTTCATACATATCAGGAAGAATCTTTATAGATATTGGAAATCCATTAGCCTTAGAAATAGCGCTCATAATTCTTTCTGGAGTAGGCCTATCCAATGCTATGATTAAATCATTAATATCATTGGATTTGGCTATACTCTTGAAATCAGATTCTTCTCCTAAAATATCCATCGGTAATCTTTGATCATCAAATGGATTAGGATCATCCAATGCGCGAACAAAACCCTTTACCTTTAACCCATGATATGAATTATTTGAAAGTTCATTAAATATTGCTTCACCTCTTCTATTTGCTCCTAGAATCAAAGCATTATTTAAGCCGATATTCCTTCTTAACAAACTTTTTTGAATTGTATGAATAATGAATCTATTTGTGATTAATAACCCTAAAAATACTAAACCATAGGATAATGTATCTTTGTAGTCTATTTCTATTGAAATAAATCCAAAAACATGGCATGATATCAGTATGATTAAGCATGTGTAGATTATTGGCACAATCTTAATAATCTCTTCAAATCTCGACAGTGTTGCCCTAGTATCATATAAATTAGCAATATAAAAAATCGGAAACCAAAAAAGTTGAATAAGTAGAGCTATTCCAAAAAACTCAAAGGGATAATTAATAAATATATTATTTAAAAAACTATTTTTAGGAATTAAATATAAGGCAGTGTATCCTGATAGAGTATCTGAAAATAACAGTAAAGCAAAAAGCGCCCGGTTATAAAAAGTTTTATTCATTTTGTTCTATTAATTTTATTTCATCGATTAAATTAGAAATTAAGTCATCTTTTATAAGATTGTCTGTGACATATCTCATACCATTAATTCCATCAGAAATACATTGATTAAAGTTTTCATAATAATTTATAATAGCCTTCGATAGTAAAATAGGATTTTCAGGCTCAACCACAATACCAGCTTTTGATATTTTTATGATTTCTTCTGCTTCACCCTTGATCCCAACAATCACAGGTCTTCCACATGCCATATATTCAAACATCTTTGACGGAAGAGCAGTTTGAAAAAGAGAGCTATTTATTAAAGGTGCCAGGCAAATTGATGATTTTTTAATCCATTTAATTAATTCAAACCGACTAACGGAATCATTAAAAATAACATTTTTTAAATCCATATGTTTAACTTTAAGTTCTAATTTTTCTCTACATATACCATTCCCAATCAATCTAAAATCTATTGGATATTTATCAACTAATTTTGCTGCTTCAATAATTGTTTCAAGACCTTGTGCAAGGCCCATATTACCACTAAAAAGAACAGTAAAACGCTTATCAGGTTTAATTTTTTTGGATTCAACAATTTTTATAAAATTATTGCTTACTCCATTTATTAAAGGCAGAATAGGTTTATGTTTTTGATTTTTATATTTTATTTTAATATAATTTTTAAACCCTGGTACTGATAAAATAAATCCCGTTGCAGAATTGTAAATTATTGATTCTAGTTTTTTACCAAAAAAATAAACCCAATTTTTTTTAATCTGTTTTAAAGCTATAGCTGAATCAGGCCAAATATCACGCAAATCTAACCAAAATGGAACTGATTTAAATTTTTGTAAAAATACACCAATCATTCCAGTAAATAGTGGAGGTGATGATACAATAACAAAGTCATAATTTTTTATTTTCATTACATTGATAATTCCACTAAACATAAAAACTAAATAATGAATTATTTTTTTTAATATTGTTTTTCTATCATTTGCACCAGCTGCAGATCTAATAACAACAAAGTTTGGACTTTTAGTTTCTTTTAAATACCATTTATTTTTATATCCTTCATAAAAAAGGCCATGGGGGTAATTTGGCATTTCACAAAGCACAGTTACTTTATGCCCTTTTTCTATCAATATTTTGGTGTAATCACCCCATCTAGAAGCGGCCGCGCCAATCTCTGGTGGAAAATATTGTGTTATTAATAACACTCTCATAATCAATTTATATTATTTCTTTAATGGAAGAACAACATAAGAATAATCAGTTCTAGGATGATTTGTTAAATTGGTTTGTTTAGAACCATCTGAATTCATCATGTAAATTTCCCAATTGGTTGGTCCATCTCTAGTAGACTGAAAAATAATTTTATTATTTTCCGAGTAATACCGGGGATTCCAATCATCTGCAGGATTATTAGATAAGTTTGTAATATTATTACCGTTTTCATTCATAATATAAATTTCTTTATTTCCATCTCTCTCTGAAGTGAAAATAATTGATAATCCATCATGTGAGAAAATTGGTTCATAGTCATGAAACTGATTATCCGTTAATTTTTGCTGATTAGAACCATCTGAATTCATAATATAAATATTCCTGGGTCCATCTCTATCAGATGTAAATACGATTTTTTGACCATCAGGTGTCATAGAATTACCATGAGATAAAATATCATTATATTTGGTATTTCTAGTTATATTGATATTATTAGCATCTAATAAATTTGAAAAATATATTTCCATTTTCCCTTTTTGCCATGCTTGATAAATAATAAATGATCCATCAGGTGAAAATTTTGGATATTTTTCATAATATGGTGAATTTGTAAGATTTTTTTTGTTAGAGCCATCTGAATTCATAATAAATACATCATAATTATCATTTGATGGGAAATAAGAAGTAAAAATTATTTTTTCACTTGTTGGTGAAAATTCTGGAGTCCAATCATTTTCTGATGTCATAGTTATATTAGTTAAATTACGACCTTCCCATTGAGTATACCCATCCATCCATACTAAGTCCATTACATAAATCTCTCGATTCCCATTTCTATCAGAGATAAAAGCCAGCTTGGAACCATCGAATGAAACTGTTGGATTAAAATCTAACCATTTATTTTTTGTTATGTGAGTAATATTGCCATTATAGGTATCAGCAATAAAAATATCATAATTCCACCAACGCCTAGATGTAAAAACAATGTGAGGGTCAATATAAGCTTCTTCGATTACTCCAACTCCAGAATTTTTACAACCTGTATGAGAAATTAGTATCAATAAGGTTGGTATAATTATTATTTTATTTATTCTATTTTTCATAAATATTGGTTGTAGATATTTATCATTTTTTTAACACTATTTTCCCAATCAAATTTTGCAACAACTCGTTCCCTAGCATTTCGACCAAACTTTTTTCTATAAACTGGATTATTATAAAATTCTATAATTGAATTTGCTAAATCTCTAGGATTATTTGGTTTAATAACATTGCCAGTTTTATTGTTCTCATTTACTTCAGGTAATCCTCCTATATCAGAGGTAATAGCAGGTACCCCACAAGCAGCGGCTTCCAAAACAGCCACACCAAAACTTTCACGCGTTGATACGGCTATGAAAACTGATAATTTACGGTGGTATTCTACAATTTCTTGATGAGAGACCCCACTAGTAAATTTTACGAAGTCATTCAAATCTAATCTAGTAGCTTTTTGTTTCATCTCACCTAAAACTGACCCTTCTCCTACAATTAAAAAATGAATGTCATTCTTATGATATTCATTAACTATAATCGAGGCTGCGTCTAATAAGCAGTCAATTCCGTTATGTTTTTCAATACTTTTTATAGTTCCAACTGTGAATTTATTAGAATGATTTTTTCCAGGGGAAAAAAAATTTATATCTACTCCAAATGGTATAAGTTCTATATCATATCTATTATAATTATCACATATAATTTTTTTCATGACTTGGCTCGTAGAACAAATTCTAGTTGCTGAGTTTATAACTTTTCTTAATAACCATTTATTAAAAAAATTCCTATTGGGAAAATCTAAAATATCGCTGCCCCATACCGATAAAATAAAAGGTTTAAAATTAGAAATGAATGCTAAAACTCCATAACTTGAAGCATAGTGCGCATGTAAAATATCTGGTTGAAAATCATTGATAATTCTTTTTAATTGTCTTAATCCAAGCAAATAATTGAACTTACTAAAATTAGGATTTCTAATGTTTCTGATCTTTGATTTTAAATCAGGTGTTTTAACTTCAATATTTAATTTGATATATCTTTTAAGATAATCCTTTTTTGGCCTAAATAAGCTAAAAAGCATTAAGTTTGTGTGATGTTCTTTAATAGATTCAACCCATTTTAGTGTATGAATCGAATTTGCATCTGATAAAATTAATATTTTCAAATCAAGTGCCATATTTTTATGATTGATATCTCTGTAATCATCATTAATTATAATGTCGAAGAATATATTATTTCTTGCATTGAATCAATATATAAGAATGCACCACCAAAAAATTCTTTTGAAATTATTGTGGTTGACAACAAATCAATTGACAATAGTATAGAAAGTATTCAAAAAAACTTTCATGAGGTATTAATAATAGAGAATGACCAAAATTATGGGTTCTCCACTGGTGTGAATCAAGCTGCGGAAAAAGCTAAAGGAAGTTTTCTATTCATATTAAATCCTGATACTTTATTTGTTGAAGACAGTTTATCCAAACTTATTTCATTCACAAAAAAGAAAGATAGCTTAGGAACTGTCGGTCCTTCTTTGATAACAAAATCCGGCATGTCACAACAATCATTCTGGAGAAGGCCTACTTTATTTAATACAATTTTAAGTATTTATCATTTTGATAATTTAAATTTTAAAAAAAATTATAAATATCAAAATTTAAAAATTATGGCTGTGGATTCGATTTCTGGCGGTGCATTTCTAATTTCATCTAAACTATTTAAATCATTAAATGGGTTTAACACAAACTTATATTGGATGGAAGACATTGATTTATGCTATCGGGCACAAAAGAATGGATATAAAAATTATTATTTTCCTGAAACTAAAATTGTTCATTTCCAAGGAAAAAGTGCCGAAAAAAACTTGGTATACTCTACTTCTAATCAATTAATAAGTAAAATAAAGTTTTTCAAAATACATAATTCATTAATTGAAGTTTATATACTTAAAGTTGCTATGCTAATACTGACTATAATAAAAATTGTGTTTCTATCTTTTCTATCACCATTTAGATCAAAAAATAGAAAGAAAATAGCAGGATATGCTTTGGTTGTTTATTCAATTTTTTTTGAATCCGACAACTGATTGTTTCTTATATAATGAAATAACTGAAATTGCCATTCCAAACATAATCCACATAGGAAAAAAATAAATTGTAGAACTTGCTGCAATTGCTGCTGGAATAAATGATATCATGGAAAGAAATAAAGATTCACTATAATATTTAAAAATAGAATTTGTATTTGTTTTAAATATAATAAATAAATTATAAACTATGCTTCCATACCATAATAACCCTGAAAGAGCAAAAATAATTCCACCTTCAACAAGTAACTCTATCCAAAAATTATGCATCGAAGTGAACTGGCCCGCTACAGGCCCAATTTGTTCCTGATTTGCTGTAGAACCCCCAGCCCCTAAACCTAATCCATATGTTTTAGATAACCCTTCCAGACCATTATCTACAAGCTCACGCCTCCATGAAATAGATCCACCAATATCTATATCTCCTTGAATATAAAGAGTTAGTGCTTTAATTGTATTAGCAACTTCATTAACTCTAGGATTTTCACTATCACTAAGCTGATTCATTCCCCAAAAAAGACTAATTGTTGTTATCCAAATAAATAACAAAGTCCCAATTCTTTTCTTAATTATTATTAAATATAGACAATAGATTATTATGAGCCCTAAGAAAACGGCTCTAGATGCAGTCATTATAGTAATTGCTGTTATTGATATAACACCAAATAATTTATATATCATTCTATTAGTACATAAAAAAAATGGTAATGTTATAAGCATTGCAATTCCTAAGTTGTTGGTGTTCCAATGGAATCCCGTTGGCGGAACAAAACTTGTTGTTAATAAAATATTATTGGAAGCAAAAGAATCCATTTCTTCCTTGCCAAAATATGAAGAAAAAGATGAATAAGATGATATTGGCATCCTAAATATTGTAAATGATTCAAATAATGCAATGATTAACTGTAAAACAAAAAAGAAAGATAATATTTTAAATATTTTATTTAGTCTATCAATTGAAAATGAAAATCCAACTATGTTTAAAGTAATAATTAAACCACAAAAAATATAAAATATATATTTTAATGCTAATTGAGTATCTTGAGCCCAAAATAATGAAAAAAGGTACCATATAAACATTATGAAAAGGAAAAAAATATAATTTTCTGAAATAGCATTGAAATTAAACTGATATCTATTTTCTTTTAATGTATACAGCCAAGTGATAAATAAACACCCTAATAGAAAATGAAATAAATATAAATCACTATAACTTATTGCAACGCCAATAACTGCTGAACTTAGCAGCGCAATTATTAAATTATCTATATCAAGTCCTATTTTTTTCATTTTTTTATTGAAAAAAATAAGCTTAGCACTATAGATATTAGTTCGAATATAATCATGGAGATTGGTATTGCAAAAATACCGTATTGAGGAATTGTAAATATTATAGTAACAAAGCTAACTATTGATGAAATGAATTGCGTGAAAGCATAATGATTATCTTTGTTAAGCACCATAAGCCACTGTCGACCAAGCACATGAGATATAGCTGTTAACGGAAGTACTATTCCATAGAGCATCAATACATTCTTAGCTGGCAAGAAATCTTTCCCTAACATCAATGAAATGATTTGATCACCAAAGAGAAAAATGAATCCAAGAAACCCAATCCCAACGACTAGCATAAACCAAAGAAAATTGATCATCATCTTTTTTGATTTATCTTTGTTTTCATAATTAATTGAAGAAATTCTAGGATAAAATGCTTGTCCAATTGGTCCATACAATGTATTAAATCCACGATATATTCTAGCTATTCCATAATAAAATCCTAATTGGATTGGGTTAATAAAAATACTTAAAAGGATTAAGGAAGCATTTTGATAAATCGAAGGTAATATAGTGATTAAAAAACTGTATTTTGCCTTTTTGAAAATGTGGATTCCCTCAAAAATACTTGAAAAAGAGAATTTTCCGATTATTCTTTTCATATGTATAAATAAGTATAAAAATATACAAATGCTTGAAAGAGAATAAATTGCAAGTACAACCCATCCATCATGAGGTGAATTAACAAAGAAAATAATTAAAATAAATCCAAGGAAGCGAAAAATAATCTTAGAAAAAGCAATTTTTTTCATTTTTTCTATACCTTGAAAAAACCATGAAGGAGTTAATCCTTGGAAAATTGCACCTATCGTAATTAGAACTATATAATGTGGATAAATAGAAAATATGGGAACAATATTCGTAAGAATTATTGTTATTATAATTATAACTGGGATAAGTAATAGTTTAGAAGTGAAAACCTGCGAGATAAACAATTCTAATTTACTGAAATTATTTTTAACTCTAGCCACTTGCCTAGTGGCCATTAATGGAAGACCAAATTCCATGAATAAAACAGAAAAAATACCAAATGTTTGGGCTAATCCAATTCTACCTAACTCTTCTGCTCCTAATACTCTAGCCAGAAATGGGAGAATAAATAGTCCTAGTAGATAATCAGCAAAGTGGGACAAATATAAATAAAAAGAATTCGCCACCAAAGGGTGGCGAATTCTTTGCAATATTTTTGAAAACATTATAGTTATTTTATATTACAAGGTTTATTTATTTAAAAAGTCCATAATTGATTTCACTATTAATTCACTAGACTTTCCATCCCCAAAAATTCCGTTGTCAAATTCATTATTATTATTGTTGTTTACTTTATCAAAAGCTTTAAATATTTCTTTAGGCTTTGTTAATATATTTGTTTTAGAATCAATTAATTCTACCCATTCAGTTTCACTCCTCACAGTAATACATTTTTTTTTGGCAAAAAAAGCTTCTTTTTGTAATCCTCCACTATCTGTTATAACTAATTGTGAATTAATTAAAATTGAAAGCATAGATAAATAGCCTTGAGGTGGCAAAATTTTTATCTTTGTTTGGATGTTATAATCTTTAATTTTTTTATTTGTTCTTGGGTGCAAAGGCATAACAATCTTTGATGTCTCATTGATGACATCAAGGTTTGAAAAAATTGAAGTTAACCTATCTTGATTATCAGTATTCTCCTGACGGTGAATGGTAGCAAGAATATAATTTTCATCTAATTTTTCTTTAATTACCTTGTTTCTTCCGCTTTGTTGAGAAAATTTTAGAAACGATTCGTACATTACATCTCCAGATAAAACCACACCTTTATTAATCCCCTCAATAGCCAGATTATTTATAGCAGTTTTTGTTGGACAAAATAATAAGCTAGAAAGATGATCCGTAATTAAGCGATTAATTTCTTCAGGCATAGATCGATTATAACTCCTTAAACCTGCTTCAATATGAAAAATTGGTATGTTTAATTTTGCTGCTGTTATACTTCCAGCTAATGTAGAGTTTGTATCACCATAAACCAAAATACATTGAGGGTCTTCATTGACAATTATAGGTTCAATTTTTTCTATCATCCTAGCAGTCATTAGTCCATGATTCATTTGATTAATACCCAAATTATAATTTGGTTTTGATAAATTCATCTCATTAAAAAAAATATTTGACATCTCCCTTTCAAAATGCTGACCAGTATGAATTATAACCTCTATAAGTTTATCTGAATCCTTGATTTTTTGTGAAACAGTCGCAGATTTAATGAATTGCGGACGAGTACCAATAATAGTTAGTATTTTCAATTATTCTCCAATAAATAAAACAAATTTGCCATTGAACTCAAACTCTCTGCAAAAACTTATACCATTATCATCAAATTTTAGACTATTGCCTTTTTTATCAACCCAACCGACAATTACACCAGGGTTCCCTAGGATTAAAGCAAAATTTGGAATGTCATTTGTAACTACTGATCCTGCACCAATCATCGCATATTCACCTAATGTATTTCCACAAATAATTGTACTATTCGCACCTAAAGATGCTGATTTTTTTACAAGAGTTTTTTCATAGAACTCTTTTCCCTTTTGAGGAAATTCAGAACGTGGAAGCTTAATATTTGTAAAAACTACTGAAGGGCCACAGAAAACATAATCCTCTAATTCAACACCTTCGTATACAGATACATTATTTTGAATTTTAACATTGTTTCCGATTTTAACATTATTCCCAATATTAACATTTTGGCCTATTGAACATTTTTCACCAATCCTTGCCCCTGATTGAATATGTGAAAAATGCCAAATTTTTGTATCTTGACCCACTTGTACGTTATCATCGATCACAGAAGAACTATGAATAAAAAAAGCTTCTTTTTTGAGCTTCATGATTAAAATTTATTTGGATTTGATGACTTTGAGGCCATTTCAAGAATCTTCAAAACATCTATACCTTCATTTATATTACACTTATCAACAGGTTTGCCATTAATTATATCAATAAAATAATATAATTCATTTTCCAAAGGTAATTTAGAATCATATTCAATTTTTCTTGGAGCTACTGGACGCAATGACTCCAAATCGATACCATCAAACTCATCTTTTTCATAAAATAATAAAGGTTTTTTTATTGAAGAATCTTCAAAGTGAATAGTCCCTTTTGAACCGATAATAACTAAGCGATGTTCTTTGAAAGGATGTAACCAACTCACATAAATATGGCCATGAATACCATTGGGATATTTTAAATAAGTCATTGTTGTATCCATTATATTTTTTTGCAAAAAAGCACCCCCTACTGATGTTATTCCATCCGGGAATGAATTTGAAAAAAACTGAAAAAGAGATATGTCATGAGGAGCAAAACTCCAAAAAACATTTTCTTCTTTACGCACTTTGCCGAAGTTTAATCGATTACTATACAAATATTGTATATCTCCAATCATTCCTTCTTTTATCATTGACTTTATTTTTAATATAGCTGGATGAAATAAAAGTAGATGTCCAACAACTAGTTTCCCATCTACTTTTATTAGTTCTTTTTTTAAACTCTCCCCATCTTTAACAGACAATGATAGTGGTTTTTCTACTAAAACTGGTTTTTGAATTTTTAGAATTTTTTTTGCCAACGCATAATGCGTTGATGGAGGAGTAGCTATAATATATCCATCAAAATCCGCCTCAATAGCTTTATCTAAAGAATTATAATAAGTTATATTAGGAAACAGATTTTTTATTTTTATTCCTTGTTGATCATTAATCTCAACAACGCCAACTAAGGCTTCTAATTTAATAAGTGTTTTTATATGTTTACTGCCCCAGCTTCCACCACCTATAACACAAACTTTAGTACTCATATAAAATTAATATCTAAAAATTGTTATTATAGATGAGCCCATAAATCCCAAAACGAGCGATCCAATCAAAAATATTAGTCTATTTGGCGAACTTTTTCTTGATGGTACATCAGCGTGATCTAATATATGAAGAATGGGTGTTTGCTTAACTTCTTCAATCCGAGCTAATTCCAATTGCTGCTGGAGGGTTAAGTAGACCTCTTTTTTTGCTTCTACTTCTCTAAAAAGTTGAGAAAATATCATAAATAATTCAGGAGAATCTTCATATCCACGATTTCTTTCTTTAAAATCTTTTAAGCTTAACTCTGAAAATTCTAATTCTTTTTTTACAATAGCTACTCTTTCTGATATAAATAATTTTTCTTTTGTCGATTGAGCAGAATTTTCTTTTTGAATATATAGTTGTACCTGCTTTCCAATAAAGTTGGCTACATCTGAAGCTATTATGGGATCTTCCAAAGTCGTAGTTATCCTTATGAGACCCGATAAACGATCTTCAATTACACTTATACGACTAGTGAATTTTTTGACAGCTTTTTCTTTTATGTAAAGTGAGTCGATTGTATTACTATTAAAAATACTAAATAATGAGGATTTATTTATTTTCCAGAGGTCAATCAATTTTATTTTTTTCCCATTTTTAGTCAACCATCTTTGGTTAATTGCCTTATTTGCAATTAAACGGGACTTAACAACATCAGGTATATTAAAATTTTGATCATTTTTCGGACTATTCATACCCAAATTCACCGCTAGTGATTGAAATTGAGTAAAACCTTGCATCATATCTTTTTTAGCTGGATATAACGAAATTTCAGCTGAATAAAATTTTGTAAATAAAAATGAACCACCCAATCCAAGAAACATTATAAAAAATGTAAATAAGAAAATATATCTTCTACTCCTATGTAAAACATTGTACAATACTTTAAAATCTATAATATTATCTTTAATTATTTGGGGTTTTTGAATTTTTTCATCATCTAACTCAAAATTAGGATATGCATTTTTTAACCTCTCTAATACGTCTACATTTATAGATGTATGACCTTTTTCATAATTAATTAGCGTTGCTCTTGAAACTCCCATTGTATCTGCCATATCTTCCTGACGGATATCATTCAATAAGCGGAATCTTTTTATTTTTTGACCTAAAGTCAATTTATCTCTAGCTACTTCCAGACGTTTGATTTATTAGTAAAAATAATGTAAGTAAAGTTGTAGCAA